>Ga0228652_1000255_pt1 | contig 31729 bp, 27 predicted proteins | sample 64DmetaG_FD_183030 | JGI IMG/M metagenome (GOLD analysis project Ga0228652, IMG submission 183030) | Seawater microbial communities from Monterey Bay, California, United States - 64D | ecosystem: Environmental > Aquatic > Marine > Coastal | place: USA: California | collected 2016-10-05
AACCCGGGTCTCGACCAAGGGCGCGCAGGTGCTGGCCTTCTCGACCTTGGACTTCTTGCAGGCTGATCCTGGGTTTGTTGGCTCAAAATCTAACCTACAGGTGGCAGGGGCAAATCTGACGCTCGCCACGGCGACTTCGAATGGTGTGACGCAAGTGACCGCGATGGACGGCCAATACGCCTTTGCCGCCGGGCTCGACCTTGGGGCGGTGAAACGCGTGCGGCTTCGCTCTGAAATTGGCGTGGCCGCGCTGGCACTCAATGACCGGATCGATGCGCGCATGGTACTGATGGACACCTGGGCTGATTTTGACGGCTCCGCCGGCGCGGAAATCGACGTGCTCTTCGAGATCCGCGAGACCGATGATGATCCGGCAGGTGTCCCCATCTGGGGCCCTTGGGGCCGGCTCGACAACCATGAAATCGAGACCCGCGCGGTGGAAGCGCGGGCGCTTCTCACGACGAAGGATGCATCCTACACACCCATCGTCAGCCAATTGCGGCTCTTTGCTGATGAGGTCGCTTGACGTGTTCACTGCAATTACTCCTACGACCCTAACTGGAAACCGCTGAGATGACGCAAACCTCCAGCTTTACGATTGCCAATGATGCGGGTGCTGCGGTGCGGGCGCGTATCAACGAGGTGATCGCAGCCTTGCAATCCTCAAGTGCGGGGGCCTCTGCGCCGACGGCGACCACCGCGGGCATGCTCTGGGTCGACACCTCGGTCTCACCGCCGGTGCTGCGCCGGCGGAATGCAACGAACACGGCCTGGGACGCACTTCTTGACGCGGCGGGTAACCTGGAAGGCCTGGCGAACACGGCCGTGGCTCGGACAAACCTCGGGCTTGGGAGTATGGCTACCAAGTCTGCGGCGGAGTATGACGCGGCAATCGCGGCAAAGGCTTCGCTCTCCGGGGCGACGTTCACCGGATTGGTGACAGCCCCGAACTTCGTCTCTTCCTCCGACGCGCGGCTCAAATCCGATGTTGAGACCATCGTCGATGCGCTGGCCTTGGTCAGCGCCTTACGCGGCGTGCGCTTCACCATGGATGGCAGCCGCCAGATCGGGGTCATTGCTCAAGAGGTCGAGACCGTGCTGCCCGAGGTGGTCCGCGACAATGAGGCGGGCCAGCTCTCCGTCGCTTACGGCAATATCACCGGCCTTTTGATCGAGGCCGTTAAGGAACTGGCTGCCCGTGTGGCGGAATTGGAGGAGGTACGCTCATGAATGACGGTGGGTTCATCGACATGATAAACTCGTTCTTCGGCGGAGCCGTGACAACGCTGATCGGTGCCTTCACCGGACGGCTGATGTGGCATTCGGGCGAGGTGAAGCTCGGCAACCGCCGTTTCTTCGGAAAGGAACTCCTCTGGGAAATCCCCGTCGCCGTCGGCATGGCGCTGATCGGGGAGGCAGCGGCACGCTATATCGGCCTGTCGCAGCCCGTCTCAACCGGGTTTGTGGCAACGCTTGCTTATCTGGGTCCACGCGGGGCGGAAGCTCTGCTGGCAGCCTGGCTCTGCCGCAAGAAATAAACCGCCCACCACTCACAGAAATCCTGCGCGCCGTCCCATCTGGGGCAACGTTTTGTTTTGCATGGGAGACAAGCATGACGCCGTTCGATATCGCCCGCAGCTACATCGGCACAACCGAGGGGCCGGGCCCCGCCGATAATCCCGTCATCATGGAGATGTATGCCTCTGTCGGCCACGACTGGGTGGAACATGACTCTGTGGCCTGGTGCGCCGCCTTCGTCGGACACTGCCTCGAGCGGGCCGGGATCCGCTCGACCCGCAAGCTGACGGCGCGGTCTTATCTCGACTGGGGTGTGCCCGTCGATGTGGCGGAGGCCCAGCAAGGCGATATCGGTGTGATCCCGCGCGGCAGGTCCAACTGGCAGGGCCATGTCTTCTTTATCGATCGGATTGAGGGTGCTTGGGTTTGGGGGCTTGGCGGCAATCAGTCTAATGCTGTGAACATCAAACGCTATCCGGTCTCTAGGCTTCTCGGTGTGCGTCGGGCGGGCAATGTCGTTCCCACAGTGACTATGCCCGTCGAGATGGTGCAGCGGCGGCTCAAGTACCTTGGCTATCACGAGGTTGGTAATATCGATGGGATCGCTGGACCTCGAACAAGCGCTGCGATTTTGGCCTTCCGCAATGACAACAGCCTGCCGCTCGTCCCTATCATCGATGTGGCGTTGACCGAAGCCCTTGAGGTTGCCGCGACGCGTACAATCGCTCCTGATCGGGCTACCGGTGTGCCAAACGCAAGTCGGATTGTGACAGCCACCAATGCACAGATTGGTCTGGGCGTGATTGGTGCTGCAGGCTCCGTCGGCAGTCAGATCGCGCCCGCGCTGGTTGAGGCTGAGCAGGCTAGAGACATTGCGGTGCGGGTGTTCTCTTTGTTCGGGCTTGAGGATTGGCTCACCATCGCTCTGCCGTGGATCGGCACCGCCGTCTTTCTTGCGGTCGTCCTCTACGCCCTGCGATCGCGTGCCGCCCGGATCGACGATCACCGCACCGGAAAAACACCATGATCCATGTCTTTGGCACACTGCTCGGAGGCGTTAGCCGTCGGGCTGTCTTTTACGGCACCATTGCTTTTGCCCTTTTCAGCGCCTTCTGGATCGCCTTCCGCCACGGGCGCCACGCTGCAGATGCTCACCTCGCCATTCGCCGCGCGGAGGCCCGCATTCGCGCCATGCAAACATCACAGGAGATCCGCCATGAAGTGCAAAACGCTGACCGGGCTGATCTTAAGCGCCGGGCTGACCGCTGGATGCGCGATTGAGACAGAAGGGTTGCGCGGAGATTGTGATTGGGCCGAGCCCATTCGGCCCTCACGCCAGGATGTGCTGAGTGAGCAGACCCTCGCCCAGATCGTGGCCCACAACGAGGTTGGAGCGACGCTCTGCGGGTGGGTGCCATGAGTGTTGCCATCGTTGAAGGCCCCGCCATTCTCATTGGCTATGCCTACCGGTTGGATTTGGAGGCTGAGGCGCCGCTGTTTCCAGGCACAGCTGAGATCATCGCGCATGTGCGCCTCAAACCGTCGGCCACCGACATCCTTGCTGCACTTACAACCGCAAACGGCACGCTGATGCGCCAAAGTGATTGCCTGCTGTCTCTGACAATTCCTGCACAAGACACCGCAAGCTTGGAACCGGGCTCTGTTGTTCTGGACATGGTACGTCTGGATGTCAGCCCCGCCATGCCTTTGGGCTTTTTCTTGGAGATCCCCGTGATGCTGCCCGTGACCAGAGGCCTGTTATGAGCACGTGTCCTACACATGGCGCGCGCGCGCCATTCCCCAGCTCAGGCTCCGGTGGGTCTTCAGGCGCGGCCCCAATCAAAATCCGCATCGCTATGGGGGCCACGCGGATCCGGCTTGTGGGCACCCCGGGCCCGGACGGCAAGCCAGGTCCTCAAGGCGACAAGGGCGATCAAGGCGATCCGGGCATCACGATCCTGCCCACAGACACACCCATCAACGGAGGCTTTTTCTGATGGCCAATACCATTCAACTCAAACGCCGCGTATCAGGGGTCGCTGGTGCGCCTGCATCACTTAAATCTGGAGAGCTCGCCCATAATGAAGTCGATGACACGCTCTATGTCGGCAAAGGCGATGATGGCAGCGGGAATGCAACGTCGATTGTCCCTGTCGCGGGGAGTGGTGGCTTTCTGGCGCTGGTTGGCACCCAGACAGTTGGTGGGGCCAAGACCTTCTCTCTCGTGCCAAAATCTGGACAAAATGCCAGCGGCGGGACCGATCTTGTTCGCAAGTCGCAGGTTGACAGTCTGCTATCGGCGAAAGCGCCCTTGGCGTCACCCACCTTCACGGGCTCACCCACGGCGCCGACGCCCGTGGCTGGCACGAACTCGACACAGATCGCAACCACCGCCTTCGTCAATGACGCCATTGTGGGCTTTGGCGCCGGCGACATGGCGAAATCCACCTATGACACAGACGGTGACGGAAAGGTGGATGCGGCGGAAGTGGCGGATGCCGCGCCTTGGTCCGGGATTACCGGCAAGCCGACAAGCTTTGCGCCCTCAAGTCACAGTCATGCGATGGGACAGATTACGGGGCTGCAGAGTGCGCTCAACGGTAAGTCTGCATTAACGTCTCCAGCTTTTAGCGGAACGCCAAGCGCGCCCACGGCCTCTACCGGCACCAACACCACACAGATTGCGACCACGGAGTTTGTCGCAGCAGCAATCGGTGCGCTCATTGATGCCGCCCCTGGTGCAATGAACACGCTCAATGAATTGGCCGCAGCCCTGGGGGATGATCCAAGTTTTGCCACGACTGTGACCAATGCGCTGGCTGGCAAACTCGCCGCAGCCTCGAACTTGTCGGATTTGCCGAACAAAGGGACAGCGAGGTCGAACCTCGGGCTGGGCTCTATCGCCACGCAAGCAGCCAACAATGTCGCGATCACCGGTGGGGCGATCTCTGGCATCGCCCTTGATGGGGGCACGTTCTAGGCCATGACAAACACACTTCTTGTAAAGCGCACGACCGTGGCGGGCCGGGTGCCGAGCACGGCGCAGTTGGCCCCCGGGGAATTGGCGGTGAATGTCCCCGACGGCAAACTATTCCTAAAGCGCATCGCTGGCTCAGAAAGCGTGGTGGAGTTGGGGCAGACCGGGCCGCAAGGACCGGCAGGGCCAATGGGTGCGCGGGGTCCCACTGGCCCCAAAGGCAATACGGGGGCGACTGGCGCAACAGGGCCACAGGGGGATACTGGACCGACCGGACCGCAGGGGCCTGCAGGTCCAACTGGCCTTACGGGTTCAAAAGGAAACACCGGTGCCACCGGACCGCAAGGCGCAACCGGCCCAACACCCGTGCATCAGTGGTCTGGGACAAGTCTGCGTTTCTACACCGGGTCGACCTGGGGAGGGTATGTAAACCTGAAGGGGGCGACAGGCGCCACCGGTCCGAAAGGTAACACCGGTGCCACAGGTCCAACGGGTCCTGAAGGCGCAACCGGTCCAACCGGACCAACGGGCGCGCGAGGGCTTACAGGAGCAACTGGTGCGACCGGCCCGGTCGGTCCTCAAGGCCCTGCTGGTGCAAACGGATCGTCTGATACCGCCACCCAAGTACGGGACAAGCTCAAAACCGTAGATGGCTCTGGCTCTGGGATCAATGCGGACCTCTTGGATGGCAGTCACGCCAGTGCCTTTGCGCGGCTCTCAGGCGCCACTTTTTCCGGCACCGTAACGGCCCCGAACTTCGTGTCGTCCTCCGACGCGCGCCTGAAAACAAACGTCACGCCAATCTCTGACGCGCTTCAAAAGGTGCAGGCTCTTACAGGCGTTACCTACAACATGATCGAGGGCGGAAGCCGCGAAATGGGCCTGATCGCTCAGGATGTCCAAGCGGTAGCCCCAGAAGCCGTTATCGAGGCCGATGGCATTCTTCGTCTAGCTTACGGCAATCTCGTGGGCCTTCTCGTTGAGGCCATCAAAGACCTCTCAGCCGAGGTCGCGCAGCTGAAAGGCAAAGACCAATGATCGAAACCGGATTGCACGTTATCTACAACACCACCGCGCGGCTCCATTACGCCGTAGACGTTCAGGACACCTACGCCGGCATCGCTGTTTTTGAGCCATGCCAAGAAGGACAGATCGCGCCTGACTATATCGGCGAGGTTACTTGGGAAGACCTGAAAGCTGCTCTTGAGGAACCACAAGATACCTTCAACAAGGCCGGCTTTGTCGATCTCGAAGGCAACGGCGTCTTTGTGCGAGATCTGCCTGGGTGCCCCCATGGCGCGGTCTACAAAGGCCGCTCCTACTTCTTTCTCGACGGCATGGTCGGGCACGATGAGCTGACCGACTACGCTCTGATCGACATTATGACCGACAACAACGGCTTTCCTTTGCCGTGGCGCAACCGCTTTGCCCAATCTGCGCGCGAAAAGGTGGACTATTCCTTCCGGCACCGGGCCCGCACCCAAGCCTCAAACGCCCTCGTCATCTTTATGCCGATTGCAGGGCCGCTCTCTGGGGCCCGGGTGGAGCTCTTGTGCGACCAAGACCCTATCTTGCTCAACGGGACCTCAGTCGCCGGGCGCATTGATGATGCGACGATCCCGAATGATGGGGTTTGGTTCAAGCAGTTTTACTTCCACGCGATGGCGACCGAGACGATGACCGTGCCCGCGGGAGGGCGGGTTGATGTACCGGTAGCGTTGAAGTGGAATGGGAATGATACGCCTTGTGCTCATGCCCTGACCCTCAAGCTCGAGAGTGACGCCGGATATCTGCCGAAACGGCGGTTGACCACGGATGAAAATGGTCTGGGCAGCTTTGCCATTGAAGCACTTGGCCTCAGCCCTGGCGATCGGATCGCGGTGAAGATCAACACCGAGCATTACACCGCCATCGGCAAGATCATGGTGGAGGTCGTGTGATGGAGATTGCCACCACCACAGAGATGCAGATGATCTATCCCGCCTTCGTGATGCACAAGCATTGGGACATGCCAGAAGGGTTCAACGACCGACTGTTTGCGCTGGCCGCGGAGGATGCGGTGGCCAATCGGATCAGTGAGGACGGTGATGCGCGTAATGTGGGCGATCAAACCAATCACCTCGGGCATCTGCGCCACAACTTCCTGATGGACCGTAAAGGCCCGGAAGTAGCGGCTCTGGCAGAAATGGTAGCTGCGGCTGTGCGCGAATATCTGCAGCTGGCCTATGGTTATGCGCATGAAGGCGAAATCGCCATGATGTCCGACACGTTCTGGCAACGGCGCGACCAGCGCGAGAACGTTGGCATCAACACCCACACCCATATCCAGACCGACATCGTGTGTACGTACTATCCGCGGGTCACATTGGATATGGACTGTCCTGACACGTCCCTGCATCGCGGGGCGGTACGCTTCTACGATCCCGCAAACGTCGGCAAGCGGCTCTGGCCCTGCAACAACCCCGACGCCTATGTCGGCGGCTGGTACGCAGTCGAGCCGCGCACAGGTTCCATGATCGTCTTTGAGGGCCATGTGCCCCATGACAGCACCTATTTTGAGGGCGAGGAGCGGATGTGCATTCCGGTCCTTTGTTGCCTCGATCTTCCCAATTCTCACTGCAAGGCGGGGCTCACCGAGATCCTGGCCCATCAAACGCAAGGAGGCCCCCATGGCCTATAAAGTCGGCTCAACCATTGTCATTAGCGACAGCGGCACCGTGGATTGGTCCCGAATTGCCAATAAGCCTGCCATTGGAGCGGGGGATGTCACGTCGGTGACAGTGAACAACGGCAGCCCAACATCTGGAGGGTCAGTTTGGCCACGCGTTATTTATCAGCATGGCGGCAATTGTAATTGCGTCGCCAACTGCACGGTCCACAGCCTCTCAGGCGGAGGCTCTTCTGGGGCGGTGACTATTACAGCCAACCGCTACAGCTTCAACTGCAACTGCAATTGCCGGTGCTGAGCATGGAGGTGCGCAAAACACACCTCGACCTCTGGCCGACACGGGCCCTGTTTTTTGAAACGCCCGTGGAGTGGGACGTCAATCGCCAGTTGGCGGAGGAGGCAATCGCCACGGTGGGGGGGCTGGAGACGACAGACGCGCTTAGTGCATCCAAGCGGCGGGTGCGTGGGATCTTGGAGCGGAGCGATGCTGGTCAGGCCCTGAAAGCCCATCTGTTCGCATGCGCGCGGGCGGTGCTTGGTGATTGGGCCATATACCTCCACCCCGACCATTGCGAAAACCGTGCCTTGGTCATCGCCCCTGGTGGCTTTATCTCGACCCACAAGGACAGCCGCGAAGGCGATCTCACTTGCGTGCACTTCCTGACAGGAGGGGGTGCGGGGCAGCCGGTGAACAGCGTAGGCAACCCGCGCTTTGTGATCGAGGACCCCTCGCGCTACTTTGACGAAGGCCGGCTGCCCTTTGAGAGCAGGCATGGCTTCTCGGTCAACCCGCGGCCTGGGCTCTCGGTCTTCTTTCCATCCCACGTTCCCCATAACCAGCACCCCTATCAGGGGAGCACGCCCCACGTGCAGATTGTCGCGAACTTCCGCGTCACCCTGCCCGACGCGCTTGAAGAAAGGCTTTTTGACTGATGTGGTTTGATCTCACCCTTGAGGCCCGAGACGGTGCCCAGCACACCCTGCGCTACAATCCGCATACCTCCGAATGTGAGGGCCTGGCTCTGCCCGTGGAGCCTGGCGTGTTTGACCCCGTCCCGCGTGTCTCAAAAGACCAGCCTCTGGGCAAATCCCGCGCGCCGCGTGTTTTGAAAATCCAACTTGGCCTCTCGTGCAATTATGCCTGTAGCTACTGCAACCAAGCATTCCAGATTGCGGATGCGACGGTCTCGAAGCTGGCAGATGTCGAGCACTTCTTGACCCAGCTTGATGGCTGGATCGCGCAAGCCCCTGAACGTATTGAGATTTGGGGCGGCGAGCCGTTTCTCTACTGGGCCAAGATCAAGCGCTTGGTCGCTGCATTGGCGGAACGCTTTCCGGGTGTTCTCTTCTCGATTATCACCAATGGATCGCTGCTCAACCGCGAAAAGCTGGAATTCATTGCAGCACACGACATTGCGATCACGATCAGCCACGATGGGCCAGGGCAGCATTTACGTGGGCCAGATCCGCTTGATGATCCCGACAAGCGTGAATGGATCGAAACCCTGCTAGCTGAGCGCGCAGACAAGGTCGGGTTCAACGCCGTGCTGACGCGCGAGCATCATGATCTACAGGCGCTGAAGGCATGGTTCGCTGACAACGTCGGACCTGACATCTTCGTCGGGCTCGAGGGCGTCGTGAATGTCTATGATGCCGCGACCGCTTTAGGCACAGGGCGCTTTGTGCCCGCAGAACTGAACAGTCTCACACGGTCGATCTTTGAAGCCCTCGTTGAGGACCCGAACGCCTTCGGCCTCGGAGAGCGCATTGATGAATTCTACTCCTCGATCCAGCGGCAAAGGCCCATTGAGGCGTTAGGGCAAAAGTGCGGGATGGACCGAGAAGATACCATCGCCGTCGATCTCCGCGGCAACGTCATGACCTGCCAAAACACCGGGGCGAAGGGCGCGCACAAGATCGGACATGTCGAGGCGTTTGAGGACATCGCGCTCGATACGGCCACCCATTTTGCCTTCCGCGAGGAATGCATAAAATGCCCGGTCGTTCAGCTCTGCAAGGGATCCTGCATGTTCCTGGAGGGAGACTTTTTCAAGCAGAGCTGCGCCAACGAGTTTGCTTTTAATATGGGGATCTCGATGGCGGCGGTGTGGCATCTGACGGGGATGGTGGTGGTGGAGATCAAGCGATCAGATTGATACAATCTTGGGCGGCCGCCTGGGGAGCATAGGCCACTATTGCAAGCGCAGTCCCCGCACAAAGCCAACAAGGATGTCCCAAACGACTAGGACAGGCAAGATTGCAAGCCAAAACACAAACACGGAGGCCCTCGCTATCACGGCAACCAAAAAAACAGCTGCCATAATCAGCATGTAAATTACCTGTAGCTGAGCCGCTTTTTTGCCGCGTAACTGGACCCCCGCAAGCTTAAAAGATGAGTATTGCGGCTTCAAAAAATTAAATGTGCCCGCCTTATTTTTGATAGAAGCGCTAACGCCGGTCTTAGACAGATTGAAGCCGAAGGGACCTGCACGCCAACGGCCGATGAGCTGGACCCGCCCATTTTGCAGTGCGACACGCGTGCCATTTGCAATTCGTGTAGACGCCCGCACCCCCTTTGAAGAGTTGGCCGTAACGTTGACGGAGCCAATCTTCTTCTCCGCGCGGACTGCAACACCACCTGTCCGAGAGGCTCGCGTGTATTCGCCTCGATGTTCAATACGCACTTGTTTGCCGTCGTCGTCTTTCTTGCCCAAGCCGATCACAGATCGGCCTCCCCTTGCTCCGGCTCAAATGTTTGTGAACGGATGTCCACATTTAATTTTTGTATCGTCTCTCCAAAAGTCTTTTCCATGCGCACCATAGCGTTGGTCATGAAATCAATCATGCGTGGCCAATCTTCACGTTTGAACATATCAGCCTCTGTCTCACATTTGATCCGACATGCGCGCCTATGATCCAGGCGCTCCCATTCCATAGGTCCACCAAACGTGGCCTCAAGGACCTGGCGTTGGGCCAAAAGCTGATCGAAGATATACTTGTTCTCGGCCTGCTCACCCCGATCGATATAAATCTCCGCGCGCCCGTACTTGCCCGCCGCGGCGAAATTGAAGCCAACGCCGCGCATGCCAGACCCCGCACCGATCCAATTGGCGACCCCCGCGGAAATATTGTCGTATAGGCGTGATTTGGTCTGCATTACGCGGATCACTTCGCCCCAGAACTCGCGCCGTATTGTGTTCCGGGCGGCTTCCGCAGAAGAGGTTTGCACTTCGTCCTGAGCCTTGTCAGCCAGGCCAATCACGAAGTCCTGCGTGTCCCTCACGGAGATAATCTGCTCAACGTTTAGGAAAAGATCGTCTGCCATTGACCAAGGCGTAACCTTGAAGCACTGAACCTGGAGCTTGAAGTTCATCAGCCACAGAACGGTCGAGGTCACCTCTTTGCGAAAGTTCGCAGCGATCAGCATGATCCGCTGTGACACGCCGCGATTGAGGGTTACCTCCGACAAGTCGGCCACTTCCAGAAAATCGGCAATCAGCTCGCTCGCCGTACCGGGCTGGCCAGTCTTGGTCAGGTGATCCTGATAAATGCCACAGATGCTTTCGGTCTTAAGGCTCGCGCAGTAGGACGCGTATTTCATGGCCTGCCAAGTGACGTCCTTGCCGGTATCGTCGAGCTTGTTCTCGATGATGACCAAGCGGCCCTTCTTATCCAGAGCAAGAAGGTCGAGGCGCTCCTGCGTATCGGAAAAACCCGCGAATTCCTTCTGGATGATCAACAGGTCCTCACCCAGACAAGATGGATACTTGGCGATCCACTCCTGCAGGTGCTGACGCTCCTTAAAACCCAATTCGGAAAAGCTGCGGGCCTTGAGCGGCTTGATCGAGTTGTCGTCTTTATCGATGCGGAACATGCGTCTTACCCCTGCTCAGCGCGAACGTAGGTAACATAAAAGCCCTTGATGATGCGGTGCTCCTGCAACCGATCACTGAGCGAAAACCCGTCCTTTTTGATAGGTGCCTGGAAAATATCGAGGCCGCGATCAAGCACGATCTTCCACCCAGTATCAGTGACGATGTCGCGCGCATGAGCCGTACCCGTGCCATCAAAGGCCCAAGTGAACTCAACGCCCGAGCCAACACATGCATCTACGATTGAGTCCAGCAGTTCTCGTTGCTTGCTGACGTTGCCATCATCCGGCCCAGTCACGAGATGAACGCTGACCTGATCCTCTGGCGATTTCCGCCGAATTACCATTTCAACGAATTCCATCATGTTCCGGATTTGATAGAAGTATCGAACATAGGGGTCTGTCACGATGATCTTTGCCGCGCCTTCGATGTAAGGACCAAATAGCCGATCGTAGCTGATCCCTTTGCGATCCTCGGTGAAGACATGATGGCCTTCTTCGAGAACAGGCTTTGCCTCTGCTTTGATAGGGCGCCCAGCCTCCGATGCAGGCCCAGAAGTGGATGCATCTTCGTCACCCGCAGATGTGGGTTCATCAACACCAGACGACGTTTCTGACTGTTCCTGTTCCTTGGGGTCCAGCGCAGGCTTAAGGTGATAGAATTGCGGATATTCTTCCTCCTCAACCGTGGTCACGCGGCGCTTGGCCCCATCCGTACCGAGGTAGTGGAAATCGACCTCAGGATATGTGCTATCGATCCGTGCAAGCTGATCTTTAACCCGCTTGCGGCTTTCCATGGCAAGCCGCATCAGTTCTTCAACATCTTCCGCCGTCTCACCGCCATTCGGGAAGATCAGCTTCAGAAGGCCAGACATGGTCTTATAAATCGCATCCCTATCACGCGTTGAAATCTTCTCGCTGATCTTGAAATGCTGATCCGGCCGGTTGGAGAAATCTTCCTGACGCAGATGGCGCAACATTTCAGCGAGATAATCTACAATAAAACCATAGCCGCTTGTGAACATCTCGCCGCGGATCACATCGATTTCCCAGCCGGGCAGATAGGCATGCAGACGATCGATGAAGGCTGAGTCGTGGAATTGCGGCGGCAGAGCCTCAAAGAGGTCGCTGTTCTTCAGCATGAATGGCACGTTGTGGTCGGTGTTGCCGACAAACGCAAAACTGGCCTCAGCCCCCATCGGATTCACGCCCCGCGAGAAGGTCTTGTTGGCCATATAGTTTTTCATGATGTCGACGAGCGCTTTATTGGCTGTCTTTTCCCGGCCGGCGAACTCGTCGAAAGCCACGACATCCCAGTAGCCGACAAGGCCAATGCGCCCGTTTGAGTTGTTCACGAAGAGTTTCGGGATCGTCACCTCGCCACCCGAGATCAGCTGACCGTGCGGCGAGAACTCCGAATAAATGTGCGACTTGCCCGTCCCCTTGGGGCCAAGCTCAATGATATTATAGTTCCGTTCCACGAAGGGGATCAGGCGCATCAACTGCAAGAGCTTCGCCCGACGCCCAAAAGCCTCCGGATTGAATCCGATGCTCTGCATTAGAAGATCGATCCAATCGTCCGTGCTGAAATTGTCCCGTGCCTCACGGTAGCCCTCATAGTCGACTTTGGCGATCTGAATGGGCTTGATGGTCTCGAGGATCCACGGCGAGATGCGCGCATCTTCCGAGAACTCGTATTGCACATCCGCGATGCACCAGACGCCCGTCACGAGTAGCTTTGGGTGTGCCTTGATCGTGCCACTATCGACCGCGACCTTCTTGATGCCGAGGTTGTCGAAAGTAGCCTCGTAGCTGTCGGTCTTCTCATTCAACGACACGCTGATCTGGTCGATGACCTTGTAGCGACCCTTTTCCTTGATCGTCGACTGAATGAGCCCTGCTTCGCTGCGGTGGACATAATGCTTGCGCAGGATTTCCTTGACGGTCTCGATGCCAGTCGCGATCGACGCCTCGTCGTCGGTGGCGCAATACTGACCCAAGAGATACTCGAGCACATAGGTCGGAACGATAGCGTTGCCCTTGACCGCCTTCACCAGGTCCTTGCGCACGACAAAGCCCGCGAAATGTTCGTTGATCCTGGCGTCGAGATCACTCATGGGCCCACTCCTCAAAAGTCAAAATCTGTTGTGATGCCACGTTTCAGCTGGAAGCGGTGGCTTGTGTAGTCCTCAAAGCGGCTCGTTTTGCCATATGGCTGACGCAACTTAAGGAATACGTCTTGGTTGTTGAATTTGTCCGCCTCACGCGACAGCAGGAACTTCCGGGGCATTTCGCGCTCACGAGCATTGTTCGACGTAAAATCGAACTGCAGAACATGCTCGTCTGAAATCAGCGTGTCGTCGGCTGCATAGATCCCGGCGACTAACTCGCGCGCTTGCACTTTTGCGGACACCGGTTGCGTTTGATAGAAAACAACTGCCGTTTGCCCAGACGTAATCTGGCTGCGGCCTGACACGATAATCTGCACCTCAACTTGGTTCACATCCGCCTCGCGCTGTTTTCCAACACGGAGGACGGGAATGACGATTTCTTGCAGCGACGCACCGCCGTGCACAAACCGGCTCCCTGCCCCTTTGACCCGCAGACGGTTGATCGAGTTCGGGATCAGGACATCGAGGTCTCCCGCCAGGCCCAAGTTCGCCGAGCTGAACTTCTTCATGCCCGCGGTTTCATCAAGGCCACGACCGATGACAAAGCGGCGATTGCGCAGCAGGATTTCGTCGCCCTTGGGATCAGCGACAGCGAAGTCGCTCTCATCAAGCGATCGGTGCTGGTAAAGGAAACCGTGATCTGCCGTGATCAGGATGTTCGAGAAATTCGCCGACGTCAGTTTTCGAACGAGCTTGGTCAGCTCTTCGATCGCATCTTCTGCCGCCTTGGGCAGTTGATCCTCGGTCTGCAGCTTGTCGCCAATCGCATCGATCAGGTTGTGATAGATGTAGACCACGTCATTGTCGCGGAAGAGCTCTTTGCCCTCATCGACCCGCATATCGAGCACATCGCGTGCGGACAGAGCCTTCGCGCGGTCGCCTGCACGTCCTGTTGCCAATAGCTTCTCGCGCGCGGCGAGACCTTGTGTGCTCTCGCCCCCCGAAAGAACCGATCCGCTGCCGTCAGTTGCGAAAGACAGTTCCCGGTTCGGCAAAAGTGCCGCCATCCCAAGCTGTGTATAGCTGGGGAGCGCACTGATCATGGGCTTCAGCTCCGCATCAAACCGGTTCAGCGCCCGGATGCGGCGTAGGCATTCCTCGGCCACCTCAAAGCGCAGGGCATCCGAGATAATAACCACGACCTTCTGATCGCGACGACGGAACTCTGCGGCCTGTTCGACGTAGAAGGCGCTCTGGCGTGCGTATCCGGGAATTGCCCAATCGGTCAGTCCGGCCACTTGATCCTGCCAGGCGTCATTCAGCTTCAAGAGGAAGCTATTAGTGTATCGATTCTCAACTGCCTCGTAGAGTTCCGAGAGCAGCGAGGCATGACCACTGCGCTGCATATGGTAGATGAATTTGCGATAAAGCTGGTCGAGCTTGTACCAGCTGCTGACATAGCGCTTCACCCCTTCGGCAGGGCTCGTCATCCCCAGATTAGCCTCGGCCAGCGCCTGCTGGAATTCAGTGGCAAAGCCGATTGCCTGATAGATGTCTTGGTATGTGTCATACCAATGGCTCTGCCGGCGCTCACGCACCCACTTCAGAACCTCGGACGCGCTGACGGTTTGGGTGGACATCGCATGCACGAGCTGCCGGATGATGTGGCGATCGATTTCCTCGAAATGGTCGACGGCCATGACCGTGCGGAAGTCGCGCTTGGACAAGTCTTCTGGGATCTTCAGCAAGGCCTGATAGCGTGCAGCAAGCGTCTCGAACGCCTGTTCCCAGTGGCGGTTGTTCTTCCAGCGCCGGAAGACCAGAAGTGCCTCAGCGCTCAGCTTACCGTCTTCGCCCAGCGCCCGCATATAAGCCGACTGGAAGAGCGCGATCGCGAAGTCTTCAAGATCGGGCTGGTCTGGCTGATAGCCATAGGCATTACCAACCTGCTTCCAGAAAACCTCAGTCAGGCCAGACCGCTCGATGAGCCGCATGGCATCATCGCGGCCATCCGCCAACTCACCCAAGAGCGCCTCGACCACCGTATCAAGCCCACCCTCAGCACCAGCGCAGACGGCGAGCATGCGCAGCCGAACCTGCGACTGGGTATCTGCCGCATGCAGTAGCCGTTTCAGCTCCGCCACGCGCACCTTAGAGCGGTAGAACTCCATATGGTCGCGCACGACGCTTTCAAACTGCGGCGGAAGGCCCAGCTCACCCAGCCAGATGCCGGCTTGATCCGCCTTGAAAACTGCCGTTGCCAACTGCAGGTCCAAAAGCCAGTTCGCTGCATTGTCAGGCTCTGGCCCGTCATGGAACACCAGAAACTTCGCGCTGGGCTCCTGCCGCAGCATCTGATGTTTCAGTCCAAATTGGTTGTTGGCGATTTCCACCTTGGTCACGCCAGCCAGATCGACCGCATCGAACTCTCCCCGCATGTCTCGTGCTGCGTCATACCAAAAGACGATGCGATGCTCGTCAAAAAGCCGTTCGAGGCTGGCGGTGATCCGATCGGTCATCAGCTCACCCCAACGATCTTTTTCAACGCAGCGCCGAACTTGGGATAGTTCGCCTTCACCCCGTCATCGAGGTCGATCTCGATCTTGGCCTGTGCGAGCGGGAAGACGACGTCACGTTCCCATTCATTCAGCTCGTCGACCTGTTTTGCGATAACGGCCATCTCCTTTAGCGCCTTGGTGCGCTGGCCTTGGCTGGCGCTCGGATCGTCGGACAGCTTTTCCAGCCGCCCACGCTCGCCCTCAAGTTTGCTGATGAATTCGCGCAGGTAGTCGTTCAGCAGCACCGACACGGTGTCGCTTTGATAGCGGTGCATGTAAATCAGCGCGTTGAACGTGCCCTTGGGGCTGGAAAACATCCAGTAGATCGGGCGTTTTTTGTAGCGTTTTACGTGATCGGCGTAGAAATCCTTGGTGAAGTATTTGCGTATGTCCTTGCCAAGCGCGTCCTCGATATAGCGCAGGTTTTCGCGGAAATGATCCTCGCCGAAGGTCACGCGCAGGAACAGGCGGAAGCGTTCGGTGATGTCGTCAGGGAACCAGTCGGCGTCGAGCACGGGGATGACGTTGTCTTCGTCCGGCATGAATTGAGGGTCTGGAATGCGGGCGAGGTAGTCCGCCAGTGTCTCGCCCTGATTGGCGAGGATTAGTCCAGGGGCGTCGAGGCTGTAGCGGCCGAACATGCAGCCCACGGCGTAGCTGAGGAACTCGGCTATGGTGTCTGCGCGCAGACGGATCTCGTTGGCCGCCGCGTCGTTCTTGATGCCATAACGATAGGCGGGGTTGCAGGTGAGGGTGATCTCCTCGATCGGCACCTCGGGGGTCAGCTCGTCCTGCAGGCCATAGGCGTCAATGAAGATGCGGTTGTTCTCTTCTTCCAGCTGCTGCATCTCGTCCGTCATGGACTGCCAATGGGTGCGGAGGGTGGTGTAGGTGCCCTCCAGCGTCTCGGCGCGGTGGTCGGGCTGGAGCAGCGGGAGCGTGGTGAAATCCCAGGAGGTTTCGAAGGCGTCCCAGTCGCCCTTGGAGAGTTGCTTTAACGTCGCCACTCTGTCGTCAGAAGGCACATTAGCATATGGTAGTTTGGAGAAATATCCGACGTCGAAATGGAATGTTGGGCTAATAGCCTTGATAATTCCATCAATTACATTGGAATTCAAAAGTGCAGCCGCTTGATAAAGGTTTCCTGACCCATTGGAAAATGCGGAGTGCGCAGAGTTGGCAAAAATAAAGCCTTCGTCGTATAGGCGGAACGCCGACTTTGAGGAAGTAATGTCAGACCAAGACACACTCGGTTGATAATAGCGAGACTCATTTCTGACCACACTTTTGGGCTTGATAGATTTGATTGCGGCCCCATTTTGCCGCCAGTCCACAACAAATTCGCAGTTCCCATACCAGCGCCTGAAGTCACCCCCTTTGTTGTAAGCGTGCCATCGAAGGTTTGGGTCTGGCGAATAGTTCGCGGCAGGCATGCTGAAATCCGAGCCCCCAACCTCAAACCAATTCCGGACGAAGCGAGGGTTGTCCGCCGTGGACAGACCTTGGCATGCAGTAAATTCCTCTGCGATTGAGGGAAGGACGTCAAACTGTTCTCGAAACTCATCGCTGACCCAGAAGGAAATCGGGTATCCAGGAATTTTCTCAAATTGCCGCGTATTTGCGCGGTGAAACCAAGATAGCGAAGTGTCTTGAATCGCCTCAAGAGCGCGTGGGCCTTGTTGGGCCGCCCCGCGAAATTCAGAGAGCTTCACATAGCCACCAAAAAAGTCAGGGCGGTGGAAGTTTTCAACAGTAAACGCGCAAATTGGGACGGTAGCACCATCAAAGCCCGAATACTCGAGCTGGATCAAACTTGTAAGGGTCTTGTGATCGAGCAGAAAGGATCGCAGCAGTTCGTAAGATGAAAGAAACATCCATACAAATGGGGTCATGAACCCTAACTGAGCTTTCGGCAAAGCAAGGTAGGTGTTGCGAACCATAAAGGCTGAGAAAAGATCGTGTCGAACATCAGAGAATTCGCTTTTCAAGAAAGACGCGATTTCAGCGTTCATCCCTTTTCCGCCCATATACGGCGGATTCGCCACTACCACGTGATACTTCGGCGACAGCGCCTCGGCCATGCGCAGCACGGCGATGACGCGCGCCTGCACGTCTTTCAACAGCAGGTCGCCGCCGAAATCCCGCGCCGCGACCACCCGCAGCGTCTCTGCCGGGTCGCGCAGTTTCGGCACGATCAGCGAGCCGAAGTTCTTGGCCTGCTCGAACTGGCCCAACGTCTCGCGCAGCTCATCGGTGAACAGATCCTTGCCCACTACGGCGGCAACGTCCTGCATCTCGGCGGCGGTAAAGGCCACGTTCTGCAACACGCAGATGTCGGGCTTCGCCTCCATCCGCAGGAACCGCCGCCGCCCCAGCTTGCCCGCCGCCTTCATCGCTAGTGCAAAAGCCGCCAGCGCCCCCGCGCGGTCGTCAACCTCCACCCCGGTCAGGTTGTGCGTCAGGATCAGCGCGGGGATCTCTGTCGCGTCATATCCCTCTTCCTCGTAGATGGCGTAGAGCAGGTCAAAGGCATAGGTCAGCATGTGGCCCGATCCGGCGGCGGGATCGCAGATGCGGATCTCTTCTGGCTTGGTGATTTTCAGGAAATCCGTCTCGGGCTCTTCCGGCGCGATGTAGTAGTCCATCTTGGCCGCCAGCCCGCTTGCCGGATTGTTCAGCAGCCAGAGCCGCCCCAGCGAGTTCTCCACCAGATAGCGGACGATCCAGTGCGGGGTGAAGAGCTGCGTCGCGGCCGGGATGTTCTCGGCCGTGATCTTCTGGTTCTTCTTGAGGCCCGCGAAGACCTGATCCTTCTTCTCCGAGATGTAGAACTGGTAGAGCCAGCCGATGATCTCGACATCCTGACAGGCGTCCTCGGTCATGACCTCGCGAAGTTCGGCGAGGATGGAGGATTGCGACAGCAGATCTTCGGGCATCAGCAGTTCGGTGTAGTCGTCGATCTGCTCGAACAGGAACGGCATGGGGCCGTGCCACTGGTTGCAGCTATGGACGAGCAGGAGGCGATAGGCTTCAGCCTGCGGATCGGACGATGGGGTGCGGCCATCAAGCAGCGCAGCGATGCTACCCGGCGCGCCCTCTGGCAGGTTGCCTGCCATTGCCTCAGCCAAAATCTCGGGCCGTGTCTGACCCTCAGCCGGCGAAACGACCCCGACCGTCGTGTAGCCATTCGCATCCATGAAGCGCAGCGCGGTGAAGCGGTTGAACCAAGTATAGGCCACCTGCTCGATCACCTGCGCCTTGCCATCCCGCGCGATCGCAGCGTCGAGCTCTTTCATCGCCTGCAGGTGTTCCCGCCGCGCGGGCGAGGCCGGATCAATCACAATGTCAAGCTTGGAGCGAACCTGATCTACAGCCAAATTACGGGCGGCTTGGGCAAATTTCTTGAGCGCGTTCGTGTCCATCAGCTGAGCCCCGTGATTTTCTTCAGCGCTGCGCCGAATTTTGGATAGTTCGCCTTCACACCATCATCGAGATCGATCTCGATCTTGGCCTGGGCCAGCGGGAAGACGACATCGCGCTCCCACTCGTTCAGCTCGTCGATCTGTTTGGCGATCACAGCCATGTCTTTCAGCGCCTTGGTGCGCTGGCCCTGGCTCGCACTGGGGTCATCGGACAGCTTTTCCAGACGCCCACGTTCGCCCTCAATCTTGCTGATGAACTCGCGCAGATAGTCGTTGAGCAGCACCGACACCGTGTCGGGCCGGTAGCGATGCATGTAGATCAGCGCGTTGAACGTGCCTTTGGGGGAAGAGACCATCCAGTAGATCGGGCGCTTCTTGTAGCGCTTCACGTGGTCGGCGTAGAAATCCTTGGTGAAGTATTTGCGGATGTCCTTGCCGAGCGCGTCCTCTATATACCGCAGGTTCTCGCGGAAATGCGCCTCGCCGAAGGTGACGCGCAGGAACAGGCGGAAGCGCTCGGTGATGTCGTCGGGGAACCAGTCGCCGTCGAGCACGGGGATGACGTTGTCTTCGTCGGGCATGAAGCGCGGCTCGGGGATGCGGGCGAGGTAATCCTCCAGCCGCTCGCCCTGATTGGCGAGGATCAGGCCCGGTTCATCGAGGCTGTAGCGGCCGAACATGCAGCCCACGGCGTAGGAGAGGAACTCGGCCATGGTGTCGGCGCGCAGGCGGGTCTCGTTGGCGTCGGCGTCGTTCTTGATGCCATAGCGATAGGCGGGGTTGCAGGTGAGGGTGATCTCGTTCAGCGGCACCTCGGGGGTCAGCTCGTCCTGCAGACCATAGGCGTCGATGAAGATGCGGTTGTTCTCTTCCTCCAGCCGCTGCATCTCGTCCGTCATGCCCTGCCAATGGGTGCGGAGGGTGGTGTAGGTGGCCTCCAGCGTCTCGGCGTGATGATCGGGCAAGAGCAGCGGGAGCGTGCTGAAATCCCAAGAGGTTTCGTAGGCATCCCAGTCGGATTTTGCGCTTTCAACGCACTCCAATGTGCTTAATTTGGAATTCATCAACGCTGTATTTATCACAGGCAGTCGCTGCACGTCTCCTACTTGAAAGTTCATTGTCGGGTTAAGTGCTTTGATGTAGTTTTTTGATACCTTTGAGCAGAGGTAGGCTGTCATCCGTTCCGAGGCAATTTCAGAAAAAACCATTGACCCACCAACATCAAAAACAAATCCATTGGGCACATATCGCGCACTAAATCCGAAGCTGGAAATCAGGCCATAGGTTACACCAGCTCTAAAATAATATTTCTTCGCTCGCACCGGAGCGCCTGAATAATCCATCGGGAGTCCGGAATATGCATGAATTTCCGCACCATCATTAGCCCAATTGACAAGATATTCGTTGTTTCCGAACCAATTCCTATAACCTCCACCCTTGTTGTAAGGATACCATTTGTCTTTTCCGAATTTGGTATCAGCACGATTTGAGCAATTGAAATTCGCTTTGGAAATTGAAACTTCACTCCAAAGTCTTAGGAACTTATCATTGTTGCAGGTCGCCAGTCCCTGCTTGATATCCGCCGTTTCTGACAGGGTTTGACCCAAGGTGTATGCATTGCGGAAACTGTCGCCTTTTGCAAAAATGATTGGAGCCCCAGGAACCTTTGAAAAATCGATGGCCGACAGTTTATAATACCATCCGCAGTTCGGGTCTTGGATTACGTCCATCATCAGCGCGGCTTTTTCGGCTTCAGATTCGCCGTCTACAACGCTAATGTAAGCACCTTGCAAAGAAGCATGGTGCGCATTTTGGAATACAAATGAAGTAGTGGACACAACAGCGCCGCCAATGGTGTCAAAGGCACGTTCGCCCAAATGTGCCATCGTCAGCAATGTCGCATTAGAGAGCAGTTTTCCGCGCAGATTTTCGTAGGATGAGAGAAACATCCATGACTGCATGTTAATCATCGCCATCATGCCACTGTGAACCGACATTGCTAGCGTTCGCTCCATGAACATTGCGAAAAGATCAGCCTTGCTGTCGGGATACTTGTCTTTGGCGAAATCTTGGAGTTTACCATTCATTCCCTTCCCGCCCATATACGGCGGGTTGGCCACCACCACATGATACTTCGGCGACAGCGCCTCGGCCATGCGCAGCACGGCGATGACGCGCGCCTGTACCTCTTTCAGCAGCAGGTCGCCGCCAAAGTCCTGCGCCGCCACCACCCGCAGCGTCTCGGCCGGGTCGCGCAGCTTCGGCACGATCAATGAGCCGAAGTTCTTGGCCTGCTCGAATTGTCCCAGCGTCTCGCGCAGCTCATCTGTGAACAGATCCTTGCCCACCACGGCGGCCACGTCCTGCATCTCGGCAGGGGTAAAGCTCACGTTCTGCAACACGCAGATGTCGGGCTTCGCCTCCATCCGCAAAAACCGCCGCCGCCCCAGCCGCGCCGCAGCCTTCATCGCCAGCGCAAAGGCCGCGAGCGCGCCCGCGCGGTCGTCAATCTCCACCCCGGTCAGGTTATGCGTCAGGATCAGCGCGGGGATCTCGGTCGCGTCATATCCCTCTTCCTCGTATATGGCGTAGAGCAGGTCAAAGGCATAGGTCAGCATGTGCCCCGAGCCCGCCGCCGGATCGCAGATGCGGATCTCTTCGGGTTTGCTGATCTTCAAGAAGTCCGTCTCGGGCTCTTCGGGCGCGATGTAGTAGTCCATCTTGGCCGCCAGCCCGCTCTGCGGATTGTTCAGCAGCCAAAGCCGCCCCAGCGAGTTCTCGACCAGATAGCGGACGATCCAGTGCGGGGTGAACAACTGCGTCGCGGCGGGGATGTTTTCGGCCGTGATCTTCTGGTTCTTCTTGAGGCCTGCAAAGACCTGGTCCTTCTTTTCCGAGATGTAGAACTGGTAAAGCCAGCCGATGATCTCGACGTCCTGACAGGCGTCCACGGTCATGACCTTGCGCAGTTCAGTAAGGATCGAGGATTGCGACAGCAGATCCTCGGGCATCAGCAGTTCGGTGTAGTCGTCGATTTGCTCGAACAGGAAGGGCATCGGCCCGTGCCACTGGTTGCAGGCATGGACCAGAAGCTGCCGATAAGCCTCCCCCTGCGGATCAGAAGACGGCGTGCGGCCATCGAGCAGCGCCGCGATGCTGCCCGGCGCGCCCTCGGGCAGGTTGCCTGCCATTGCCTCAGCCAAAATCTCGGGCCGTGTCTGCCCTTCCGCAGGCGAAACAACCCCGACCGTGGTATAGCCATTGGCATCCATGAAGCGCAGCGCGGTGAAGCGGTTGAACCAGGTATAGGCGACCTGTTCGATCACCTGCGCCTGGCCATCCCGCGCAATCGCAGCATCGAGCTCCTTCATCGCCTGCGGATGTTCTCGCCGCGCGGGCGAGGCAGGATCAAGCACCAGATCAAGTTTCGAGCGGACCTGATCTACTGCCAAATTACGGGCAGCCTGGGCAAACTTCTTCAGCGCGTTCGTGTCCATCAGACAATCACCTTCTTGCCCACGCGGATCTGCTCCAGCAGGGTCTTTTTCATTTCTTGGACGTATTGTTCGACGTCAGCTTCTTCGGTCAGGTAGGGCTTGGTGAAGCCAACCTTGATTTCAGAGGCGTTGACGTAAGTAGTCTGCGGGGGCTCTGGCTGCGGCGGCCCGGGCGGGACGAGTTTTGGATCAACAACCGGTCGGTTCAGCCGCTCAACCTCTGCCAAAACACGCGGCAACAGATCGAGCTTCGCGCCATTTGCCCGATCGCGCAGGATCGGTATCATCTTGACGCTGTCGAGCCCGGTTTTGTGGCTGTCGATATTGCGCTTTATGTGGGCTTGGTCATCTGCCGACAGCGCTTGGAACTCTGGCGTCTGCGTGACCTTGGCTGCGCACTCCTCGACCGCCGCAATGACGGCTTTGCGCTCCTCAAGCACTGTCAATTCCACTCGGTCTTTCAACCCATAGAGATCGGATTTCAGGGCCTGAATAGCCGTGCCCTTGTAGCAAGCAGGATCGGCCAAAGCGCGGGCCAGCGCCTCGCCGGCCCCGGCATCCACATAGGAAATATTCGCTTCCTGATCGCGCAGAAATTCACGCGCATCGTCATAGATTTCGCGCTGGGCGCCCCCCATGAAGCTGCGGATTTTGTCGAGGACATCTTCCTTGGCATCGAGCAAGGCATCTTCCTGTGTCGCAGGCTCGGTGATGTACCAAGTGGCGGGCTTTCCCACCATTGCGGCAATCTTTGTCGCCAATGGCTCGAGCGCCACGACGAATGGGTATTGCACTTTTTGGGCCAGCATTTTGCCCAAGTCTTCAGACAGGGTGCGCGTGCTCTCCAGCCATTCCGCACCGATGGTCCGGGCATCTGTCCCATCCGATGGCAAGTCAAACATCTCCTTATAGAGCTCTTTCGCCTTCCGAATCTGGGCAGAGGTGAACTCGGTCTGGGGGGTAAGCAGGATATTGGCAAGCGCATGGCTGTTGTTCAGCGCCTTGGCGAGTTCTGCACGCTCAAGCACAGTGCCATCCGAGCGGGCTTCCAGCTTGCCCTTACCTGACAGGCTGGCAGCCAAGCAGAGGATTGCCGTCGTCGGCCAGCCATAGGGTTTGCCACCAAAGCGCTCGGTGAGGTATTTCACCGAGACCTTTACGCCATTGCGAGCCTGAGACTGGACGTAGTTCAGGACGTCCTGCTCCGCCTCGGTCAGCCCTTCGCCATTATCGCCAAAGAGCCCGCTTTCGGGCGTCGCCGCTTTAAGGATATCGGCTTCGGCATAGGTTACGCCTCGCAGCATCGGCAGGTTGACATAGACCTTGTCGACAAGACCCTGGAAGCCTTTCACGATCCGGTCCTGGGGCTCCTCGCCCCCGATGTCGAGCTCATCGCCTCGCACGAACATCCGTGCTTCGGCCATCAGCTTTCGCAGGCGCAGTTCGAGGTCCTTGTAGCGACGGCTGTTCTGATCCCCTTTCTCGGCCACAATACGATCGCGGCCGGGCTGCTGGGAACCCGCACGGGCCTGACGGATGAACTTATCCGTCTGCTTAAAGAGTGTCAGATCGCGGATGAACCGCACATCAGGCTGCAGCGCCACCGCCAGTTCTTCTCGGCTCATGTTCCGCATGCGCACGGCTTCAGGTGATGCGACATCATCGTTGAACGGGCTGATCACGTTGATGGAAAGCTCGTATTCCCGGCCCAAAAGATGGTCATCGAGCTTACGGCTGAAGCTGTATTCGTTGCCGGTGGTCAGATGTTTGATCTTGCGATGCCGCAGGATCGTGTCGAACGCCAGAGTCTCCATCTCCTTGGAAAGCTCTGAAGGGTCGACATCGAGCGCCTTGATTTCGGCTTCGACGTCTTTCTCTTCGTTCGTCAGGAACTCATAGACCTCGCCATTGCGTTGAATGAGTGTGTTTCGCTCAAGGAAGGACAGCGCCTCCTCGATCTTGCGCCGCTGCTTGACCTGATCGGTGTCGAACTCGGAGAGCAGCAGCACGCTGATGTTGCGCACCGTCGGCTTGAACTCCTTGACGTATTTCACGAGGAAGAGCGCCTTCAGCACACGAACCGCGAAGGGATCGATGTCCTGGATTTCCTTCTCGGCAATCTGGATCGACTGCTGGACGGCAGATTTCAGGGCCGTGCGGATACCCTCGAACATGAGGTCAAAGGTGGCAAGACCGCCCACGGGCTGGTCTGCCATCTTCTTGGCGACCTCTTGGAAGACGCCCAGCATGGAACGTTCTCCCACCGAGCTGTGTTTGCCCTCGAAAGCATTATGCTGCGAGAGAGACGTGATAGCCATCTGGAACAGCATGTATTGATACGGCGGGAACGGATAGCTTGAAACAAATTGATTTCGCCCGTCAAAGTTCTTCAGCTTGATCGACCCGTCCGTGAAATCAAAGAGGGTCTTGAGGTTGTTCTCTTCACGATCGTGCAGGTTGCCGAGACGTACCTGGCCCTCGTCGGTCTTGGACAGAAGGCGGCGCTGGATGACTTCAGCCACGTCGGCCGAGTTCAGCGGCATCTTCACACCGAAGCGCGCCATGATCTTCGAGAAGTCCTGCGACTGAAACGCTTTTCCATCGCCGATAATGGCTTCCATGTCCTGCTGTGACGTGACGATGACCCAGGCGCGGCCCTTACATTTTGTATTCAGGCTTTCGGCAATCGTTTGCAGGTTCGTCATCAGCTTGACGTTCTCGGCGATGTACTGCCCGACTTCATCTACAAAGAAGTTCAATCGAAACTTCGGTGCCTGTTTGTCGAGCCAAACATTCACATTATTGGCAAAATCCTCGATTGAGACCCGGGTATCGGCGCGGTACTGCCCCAAGATATCTGCGACATCAGCAGGATCGCCACCGGTGACAGAGGCGAAGGCTGTCGCGATGTTTTTACGCTCAAGGGCTGCCTGTTCGCGACCGCGCTCCCAAGCCTTGCCAGCAGCCGCCGCATAAGCGTCCTTAAACGCCGCCAGTTGGTTTCGATCATCAAGGTCGCGCTCAAACTGCGCGATATGGGGCAGCTTGCCGTAGTAACCGCACGCCTCATCAAAAACCTTCTGGAACACCGAGAGCAGCGCATCGACGTCGGTCTTTGAGATGACATCAGCCTTCTGATCGATATTGAAGAGGATCGACCTTGACGGCACAGAAACCGCTTTGCGCAAGGCGCCCAAAAGCATGGGCTGATCGGTCAGCTTCTCTTCAAAAATGTCAAAAGCTCGTGTGCCATCGACTTCTCGGTTTTCCATGAGAAGAGCTAGCATCTTCAGCAGGTGCGACTTACCCGAACCAAAGAAGCCAGAAATCCAGACCCCATTGGCGGTGTCATAGTTGTTGTAGGCATCAAAGAAGGTCTCGAGGCGTTTGCCAATTTCATCGGTGATTACGTACTCGTCGAGCTCGATGCGCAGGCTCGCTTCATCGTCAGCCTTGATCACACCATCAATCGGGCGGTCAACGGGCTTGGCAAAAATAGTTCTCAGAGCAGTGGTCATCGGCTCAGACCTCGTAATTCAGAATGTTAAAAGCACGGTAATATTTGTCGTCATGCAGCAGGCCGAAGAGATCGAGGGATCCCCCTGTTGCCGTAGAGTGGGTGTAGCTGCCAGGAAAGAACAGGACCGTTGGCTTATCCTTGGCCGTGCTCTGCAAGTTATTGAGCACATTGTGCGAGCGGATGTACGGATAGACCTCGCCCACGCCGGACAGGAAAATCACGTCATGCGGTTGGGCGGCGATCGCTTCCGCAATTTTCGGGATCAGGTGTTCATGAACGTCGAGAACACCCTGTAGCAACTCGCGCAGCTCTGATTTTTCCATGTCAGGCTCTGCGGCCAAGACATCGTCAAGGATGCCCCGCTCTTCCAAGAGCCCGAGCGAAATGTCGTACAGGCTGAGATCGAGCGCGGTCACGCCCGCATGCCCAATGCGCTCGATCAGGTCGAGCCGGTCCTCGATCATCGTTAGGCCTTCCTCTGCCGGAAACGGGCAGATGAAAAACGGCACCTCATTGCCCAGTCCCTGCTTGGTCAAGAAGCGCTCGCTGGTGATGACCCGATACAAGTGCTCAGCACGTTCTTTGCGCGTCAATTGCAGGCTCAAGACAGGCCTCCCTCAATAACAACACCCGGGAACACGGCCAGATCAGCTGGGTTGGTCGCTTCAATCAGCCCGCGCAGCTGGGGCGAGAGGTAACTCGACTGAATCCGGTTTTCTTCCGAGATAATCCCAACCTCTCGCATGGTCTTGAACACGACTTGCCGGAGGCGAACGCGTGTGGAGGCAGAGGTTGAGGCCACAGTGTCATCCCACTCGGCTTTATGCTCGAAGAACAAATCGAAACTGTCGGTCGACAAATCCAGTTGATAGGCGAGATACCGGTCTTGCACGATTTCGAGTGTGAACTCGCGCACCAGCCGGTAGGCACGGCAAAAGGAAAGCCAAATGAGTAAAGATTGATTTTGCCGATCGGCACGCTCAACCAGGAAACGCAGCTCGTCCTCGGTCAGCGTTTCGAGGCGATTGACCAGCTCCCGGAGTATCCGGCGCTTTGACTTTTGTTTTGGCGAAGATGTCAGACCATCAGCCTGCAACTGGGAGATCGTGACATCCCAGTCTCGTGTTTCCAGATAGCTCGCTGCAAGATCAATGCATTCATTTAAGAAAAGCCCCCCGGAGGTGAAGGACATCTTGTAGGGCTGCTTTGCCCCGAACTCTGCTTTCCGTGCCGCCATGGTCATCCAATGACCTCGTCACGGTTGAGCAACACGATCTGTTGGTCCTGAGGGCGGCGCGCGGCAGGGTCGGTGTCCAGGCCAAGACGCTTCAGCGCATAGAACAGAAGTGCTCGACGGACAGCGATCTGGGCCCTGCCTTCATCCATGCCGTAGTCCATCTCGATGGCACGGCGCTGATTATCCGAGAGGTCTGGATGCGGGCCGATCTCAAGCACGATCTCCGTGTGCCAAGCCTCATCCGCGTTGGGCTCAGCGGTTACGGGCCCCTGCTCACCCACTTCGACGATCCGAGACAACAAGAAGTCCTTGAACACTTGATCGTTCTGGCAAAACGCTCGGGCATGCCAACGGAACCCATCAAAGGCCAGGGCGTGCGGCTCAATCCAGCGCGCGCTGGGCTCCGGCCGCGACATGGATTGATAGGTTACCTGTAAGGCGGATGGCTCGCGGATCGCTGCGAGCACGTCACGCAGGGTTTCCGGGGATACACCTCGCGCGGGCGTCGGCGTTGCGCCAAAGCTCGGGAAAAAGCTGATCCAGCTTTGCTCGGCGCTTACCAGTCCCTGATCAACCGCGCGCAGCTGGGCAAAGTACTCCTCGGCGTCCGGCTTTAGGTATTTGGGTTTGAAGTGCTTTCCGCGCAAATAGGTACGCAGGCGCTTGTCATAAGCGAGGTTGCGTTTTGCCTGTTCAATGTAGGCGTTCAGATCCAGCGAAGCCTGCTGTGTTGAAACCCCAAACGCCTCCATTAAGTCCCCCCGGTTTATCCGCCCCTGCCAAAACAAGCGGAACTCGATGAACTCATATCGACGTTCGACACTCCAGTTCAGCTGTTTACTTTTTTTGCGAGTCACCCTGCACCCTCTTTTTAAGTCGCACTTTTATATGCGTCTAGTTTTTTTATTGACTCATAAGAGCTCCCGTAAGAACCATTGTGAGACTTATAACCGATTCCCGACGGGACCGTCACAATTTTAGGCGTGTCACAATTCTGTGCCATGTCGCCATCTAACCCTCTCGCTTGACTTTCGGGAAGGGAAAAGGAGCTGCTGAATGAATTTTATGACGAAAACCCAGGTCTTTGGCCTGATCTCGATCTTGGCCATGACCGGTTGCGCCGAACTGGAGCCGCTGACCGAGTATCGCCCCGTTGTGGATACAGAGCGTACGAACATGACCCGCTTTGAGAGTGATCTCGAAGCTTGCCGTAGAGTCGCGGTGAAAGTCGAGGCGGACTATCGTCAACGCCAGCAGGAACAGATGGGTGCAAATATTATGGCCGGACTTCTCGTCGGCGCTGTCACTGGCGCGGTCGTGGGAAGCGGAAGCAGTTATCAGGGCGAGTTAGCAGCCTACGGTGCCGCGTCCGGCATGGCCGCAGGGGCAGCGGCGAATGACTATTCCTATGATCTTGTGACCTACGGCCCCCGCCGCGTCGTAGATCGCTGCATGGCTGAACGCGGCCACACGATCTTAAACGACATTGGCCGCGGCTAAGGCGCTTTGCTGAAAGGACCTCAAGTATGATGAAACTGCGCACGCTCACCGCATCATTGCTGATCAGCACCTGCCTTGCTGGGCAGACAATGGCTCAGGAAAGCTCGGCACTTGATACAGAAATTGCCGCCATCGACAGCCAAATCACCGAGGTGGATGCCACGATCGCCCGTTATGAGGGTGGACTGATCCGCATGCTTGCCGAAAGCCGGAGAGAAGCACTGCTATTATTGCGCACGATCGTTGAGGCCCGGCAAGAGGCTGAGGCCGCGGGCGCTACCCTCGACGTCACCGTGCCGGCGGTAGAGCCTAATCCCGAACGTGCAGAGCAGCTTCTTGGTGAAATGGCCGCGCAACAACAGCGTGTCGAAGTGGCCGAACAAGAGGCAGCATCCGCCGGTGGCCTGATACAGGCGGTGGCTCTAAGCCGCGTCGAAACCGAGAAGCTCACCCTCGCTCAGTTGCAGATGGCCTATTTGCAAGCACGCTATGGCATCGCATTCCCCGTAACACCTCAAGCAGTAGCTCCGACGACGCCAAGCCAGGATGCACCACCGCCCGCGGCCACGGCAGAAAATGACGAGGAGACGGTCGCCCTACCCTGGGCTGATCCCGATTACCCGAAAATCGATTACAACCTCGCACCGTTTGAGCAGGCGCACAACGAGGGGGATCGGATTGCGGGCTGGTGGACCATTAACGAGGAGCGCGCTGCGATCGATGACAGCCCTTCAGTAGTGGCCGTTAATTATTCAGCCTACAACCCCGGCAGTTATGGTGGCATCACGGCCCTAATTGCTCAGTGTCGTGAAGGCGATACGTCAGTTGTGTTCGTGCAAGATGATTTTTTAATCAGCGCCATTCGGCGAAATTCGTTTGATATTACCTACCGGATTGATGATGCCCCCGCACAGCAAACGCGCTGGAGCGAACTAACGAGCAATAAAGGCGCAGGGCTCTTTGGCTCAAAGTCAGAAGACTTCTTGCGAGAGCTCTATGATGCCACAGATTTCTTCATTCGCTTGAGAGACGGAGATGGTCAACGTCATGATGCAGAGTTTGACCTTTCCGGCATTCAGAAAGCGATCGAGGCTGTCGCTGGCGCATGCGGCTGGTCCACGCTCAACCTCTCCCGCGACGACTACCGTGCGATCCAGACCATGCTGAACGCCGGTGGCTTTGATGCAGGCACACCGGACGGGGTTTGGGGTAATGGATCGCGCAACGCGATGCGCGCCTTCCAAGAACAAAACGATTTAGCACCAACTGGAGCGCCTGACCGCGCGACGCTTGAGGCATTGGGCATTCAGGCCAGCGATTAGAACCATCAAATCAGTGCGGCCCACAGGATGGGACGGTGCCTCGAGCGCGATGCCGCAGCAAGAAAGGAAACAAAATCATGGAATTCATCATCGCAGGCGCCATCGTCTTCGGCATCATCGGGTTCTTCGTCGATGGTGGCAAAGGCGCGCTCTGGGGGGCAATCCTCGGACCCTTTGGCCTGATCATTGCTGCTATTTTGAAGGGTAAATAAGAGATAGCGATACGCGGCGAAGCCGAACCGCCACGAACAGCGGGCCTCTTCTCGACCGGTTCTAGCGTCGACATGAACATTCGATTTAGGTCTCGTACGGCTGGTCTTCGAACGCAACCTATCCGTCAACGTCAGAATGACGAGTTCGGCTTGCGATAGTAGCACAATTTGGCAAAACTGCCATCATGGCTGATGAACCCCAAACACAGATCAGGACCGAGAGCCGCAAACCTCGTTGGGTCTACTTAAAGCAGAGCGCTGCACACCTGTGGCTCGGCATATGCGCTCTCTGGCCTCTTTGGGTCGTCATCTTTTCTTTGGTCGCATTTTGGATGATTCTTGTCTGCTTCGGCTGTGGGGAAAACTACATCAGGTGGCTCGGGACGGCTCTGCAAATAAGTGGTGTTATAACGGTTGCCATACGATTGAGAGGAGCAGAACGGCTTTTCGGAAAGGCGACTATTCGAGAAAGAGTTTCGATTTACTTCAAGAATTTCCCCCGACGCCATGTTAGTAACCAAATAATTACAGCCCAAGGAATCTCCATGGCGGCCAGCACTGGGAAAGCCAGGGTAAGTATTGCACCCGGCCCAGACACAACGCTCAAGAGACGCGTGGAAATACTGGAAGATGAAACAAAAAACCTCTTTGTTGCGGTTGAAGAGCTCGGAACCAATCTTGGAGCACAGTCGAAAGAATTAGCGCTTAAGATCAACGGAGAAATAGCCGAAAGAAAGGCATCCCATCGAAGCTTCGAGGAGCAGCTTAAGAGGGCCCTTATCGGTGATATTCACATCGACTGGTGGGGCATTATTTTCTTCATTATTGGAATTATTCTGGCAAGCTTATCGCCAGAAATATCGGATTTTCTTTCGGGTGCCGGATTTTGCGCAAAATAAATACCGTGTTTAAAAACTGGCCAGATACGAATATTGGGTCGCTCGAATGCGCTCATGACCTTAGGAGGAAATTTGAGCTCTATAGACTAAATTGAGCTCGGCCACGGCATTCGTGATACTCTTTACGGAAGATTGCCTTAGGGAACACAGGCAAAATACCGTCAGTGCAACGCAACCCTATCTGATTTGCCCTGTTCCCGCCTGTAGCTCTCCACAAATGTGGCAGTATTTCGGCGCAGCCTTGCCATTTCGGAGGTCTGCCTGAGTGAAACAAATCCACCCAATACAACATCCTTGTTTTTTGTAACTACGCATCTCGTGCGCGCCACTCCAATAGAAAAGACGCAATCACATTGAGCTCATTGGGCTCGACAGCACCGGCAGCACGCAAATCACGCAGTGCTGCTTCCGCCTTTT
>Ga0228652_1000277_pt1 | contig 29484 bp, 16 predicted proteins | sample 64DmetaG_FD_183030 | JGI IMG/M metagenome (GOLD analysis project Ga0228652, IMG submission 183030) | Seawater microbial communities from Monterey Bay, California, United States - 64D | ecosystem: Environmental > Aquatic > Marine > Coastal | place: USA: California | collected 2016-10-05
TTATTTTTGCTGATATCGGGGATGTAGCTCAGTTGGCTAGAGCGCTTGACTGGCAGTCAAGAGGTCGAGGGTTCGAATCCCTTCTTCTCCACAAATTATTTCCGGGAATAATAATTTATTCTTGGGAATAACTTTTTAATAAAATAGTTAAATCTTGCCCAAAATAGTTCGATTTCACTCCCCTTATTCTCCACTGATTATTTTAGAGAATAATAATTTATTCTAGGGAATAAAATTGTACACCCTATTGAGCTGTTTTCGAACCATACATTGCGATATATGAAAAACATAGTAGCGGGAGTAAAAATGAAAAATTCACCTCTGACACGCCAATAATAATCGTATCGTTTACTCCTCTACCGCCAATATCAATTATAGCCCCTTGAAGCTTTGGCAATAAAGCACTACCAACAATAGCCATTACCAAGCCAGCAGAACCTATCTTAGATTGTTCTTCGTTTAAATCTCCAAGAGCAATCCCATAAATAGTTGGAAACATTAATGACAAACAAAATGAAACAAGAACTAGGCTGTAAAGACCAATAATACCTGTTATAAAAACGGTTCCCAAAATTAACACCATAGCAAAAAGTGCGAAATACATTAACAACTTACCGGCATTGACAAATCTTAATAAATAAGTTCCAAATCCTCTGCCAATGGTAAATAGGATAAAAGCAGCCATTTGGAAATATCCAGCGGTAACACTAGTTATCCCAATCGCTTCAGTATATTGATAAATATACGTCCAACACATTATCATAGCGCCAACGTTTACGAACTGTGCGATTACCCCAAACACATATCTATTGTTTTTAGCTAAAGTGGAAAACGTACTCCCAATACTAGGCATTCCTTTACTGTCTTTGTAGTGTGGCATTTTAATTGTCGCAAACAAGACTAAAACAGCAGTAATTACCAGACCTAACACAACATAGGGATTACGAATTACTAATAAATCGGATGTTTTTATTAGGCTTTTTGAGGCTTCATCTAAAATACTGAAGTCTGTAATATCATCTGACTGTAATTTTTTTAACACAAATTGTTGAGCAATAAGTAAACCCACGATTAGTCCGACAGGGTTGAAGGCCTGTGCTAAATTTAAGCGTTGCGTAGCAGTTTCTTTATCGCCCAAGGCTAAGACATATGGGTTTGCTGCTGTTTCTAAAAATGCAAGTCCAAATGTTAAAATGTAAAGTGCCAAACAGAAAAACCAGAACTTTTCGGTCAATGCAGCCGGATAAAATAATAAAGCCCCAACAGCGTATAATGCCAAACCAATTAGAATACAAGTCTTATAGGAATATTTTCTCATTAACATTGCGGCAGGTAAGGCCATACAAAAATAGCCCCCGTAAAATGCCATTTGTACCCATGCAGCCTGTGAGTTCGAAAGCTCCAACACCTTTTTGAAAGCTTGCACCATGGGGTCAGTTACCGCATTAGCAAAACCCCATAGTACAAATAATGAAGTTACCAAAATGAATGGGACAAGCACTTTTTTGGATACAACCGGTGGTTTTACTAACTTTTTCATTCAGGAAAGTTTTATGGTTTTATAATCTATTGGTAATTAAGTTAGGATCAATTTTACATATATAAACTATGGATTATCTAATTATTATTAGTTAATGAAAAGGGTTTAGATGAGGTAGAATTGCCAAAATCCTTATTTGGTGTGGCATCCATTTTAAAATATAAGGCACCTCCCTTTTGAATTTCATTATAGTCAATCCATGTATTGTTATATGTGGCATTATTTAACTTCATTGATTGAATAAAGTGATTGTTATCCATATTATTCTCTGCTTCAATCCTAAATGTATTTCCATTTTGCAAATGCATTGTTACTTTATCAAAAAGTGGGCTCCCTATCACATATTCTGGCACACCTGGCGTTACGGGATAAAAACCTAGAGCACTAAATACATACCAGGCTGAGGTCTGTCCATTATCTTCATCCCCGCAATAACCATCAGGGTTAGCGGCGTATAGTTTATCCATAACCATTCTTACCTTTTCTTGAGCTTTCCAAGGTTGATTTGCATAATTGTACAAATAAATCATATGCTGTATTGGCTGATTTCCGTGTGCATAATTTCCCATATTTACAATCTGCATTTCTCTAATTTCATGAATAGTAAATCCATAATAAGAATCATCAAACTTTGGAGGCATTGTAAATACGTTATCTAACATTTTGGTGAAGTCATCGTTTCCTCCCATTAGATTTATGAGACCTTGGATATCGTGGAATACAGACCATGAATAATGCAAGCTATTTCCTTCAGTAAACGCATCGCCCCATTTTAATGGATTAAAAGGAGATTGAAATGTTCCGTCCTGGTTTTTTCCTCTCATCCATTTTGTTTCTGGATCAAAAAGGTTTTCATAATTTTTTGATTGTTTGTAAAACCGTTTCGATACTTCCGGTTTGTTCAGCTTTTCTGCCATTGCTGCTATTGTAAAATCAGCGTATGCGTATTCTAGGGTGCGTGCTGCATTTTCATTAATTCCAACATCATAGGGAACATATCCTAGCTTATTATAATAATCAACCCCTTCTCTTCCTACTGATTTAACTGGCCGTCCTTCGTTTACATTGGCATTTTTTAATACAGCCTCCAAAAGTGTAGCTACATCTTTTTCGTTCACATTTCCTTTAAGAAAGGCATCTGCAATAATAGGGGCTGAATTTGATCCAATCATACAGTCGCGGTGACCAGGGCTTGCCCATTCTGGTAACCAACCAGATTCTTTATAAGTGTTTGCTAACCCTTCCATTATTTGCTTATTCAATTCTGGATACATTAAATTAAAAAATGGAAATACAGCCCTAAATGTGTCCCAAAAGCCATTATCTGTAAACATATACCCTGGAAGCACTTGCCCATTGTAAGGACTGTAATGAACAATTTCATCTTTCTTGTTTATTTCATAAAATTTTCTAGGAAACAACAAAAGGCGATAAAGGCAGGAATAAAAGGTTCGAATGTTATCCATATTGTCATCCTCAACGATCAATCTTTGAAATTCATTTTCCCAAGATGCCTTAGCTTCTGTCTTAACAGTTTCAAAGGATTTATTTCCTATCTCGCGTGAGAGATTAAGCTCTGCCTGTTCTAAACTAATAAAAGACGATGCGACCTTAACATGAACTTCCTCACCTAATTTAGTTTCAAAACCAATAATAGCTCCAACATGATCTCCTTCGCTGTAAGTTGAATTTTCTTTTAATTTCCAATCATCTTTCCAAGTATGTTTCCATTTAAAATCTTTATCAAAAACTGCTACAAAATAGTTGTGGAAGTTTTCAGGGACACCATCATTATTATTTCTACAATAGCCAATAATTTTTCTTTCCTCTGGAATAATTTTTACCATTGATCCCATATTAAAAGCATCTAAAATTATATATGAAGATTTATTCTTTGGAAAAGTAAATCTAAACATTGATGCTCTTTCAGTAGGAGTGATTTCTGCAGTAATATCATAATCAGCTAAGTAGGTTTCATAATGATATGGTTTAGCCTCTTCTGCTTTATGTGAAAACCAAGAAGCTCTTTCTTCTTCGTTATATTTTAGATCCCCTGTAACGGCCATAAGAGAGAAAGAAGCATAGTCGTTGATCCATGGACTAGGCTGATGGGTCTGTTTTATTCCTCTTATTTTATTGTCGTCGTATTTATAAGCCCATCCATCTCCCATTTCTGCAGTTTGGGGAGTCCAGAAATTCATTCCCCAAGGAGTAGCAATTGCTGGGTAGGTGTTTCCATTTGAAAGACTAAATTTAGAGTCTGTACCCATTAGAGGATTAACCAAATCAACTAAGCTTGAGGTTTGTGCATTTGCTATATATGAAAGGCAAAGCATAGAAAATGTAAATAATGTTTTTAGCATATTTTTTGTTTATGTGTATGTCTCAAATTTAGTTTGAAGAATTCTTTTAATGCAATTTACAGATTTATTGTTGTTTATAAATATGAGTTTAATACTTTGAATGAAAAAGGGTGGCATTTCTACCACCCTTAACTAAACTAATTAGAAAAAAACTAATAATCATATTTAACTAATATCCTGCATTTTGCACCAAATTAGGATTGATATCTACTTCACTCTGTGGAATAGGCGCAAAAATCTTATCTGCTGTAGCCTGGTATCCCAAAGAGTTACCTGAACTATCTGTTAAGCCATTTAAATATGCAACAAATAAAGAAGTGTCATTGAAGTAACGTTGTAAATCCCAATAACGGTTATTTTCAACTAGTAACTCCAATCTTCGCTCTTTTAAAATGGCAAGTTTGACTTCAGATTGTGATGTGGCTGCAGTTGGTGCCAGATTAACTCTTGCACGAACTTGATCAAGTAGCGTTATTGCATCTGCTGTTTGTCCAATAGCATTAAGTGCCTCAGCTCTTAATAATATAATGTCCGCTAAACGAAGAAGCATTACATTAGAACCTCCGAAAATCTCACCAGATCTACCCATTTTATACATGTGAGATATCGGTTCATTTGAGCCATAACCATAGGCAGGGTCTGAAATTAATGAACGGTCTGAAACGGTTATAGTGCTAGAATACTTTCTTACATCATCTCCCATCTCTTCAAAAGCGGCCATTAAATCTGTACTGGCTGTATTAAATCTGTGATATGATACAGTCCAACTTGAGCCTGTCTTGGTTGGGTCGTCATATTGGGACCAATCTCCAGGAGGCGTCATTTGTACAGATGCGTATGTCGCGATATTAGAATTATTTGCAACATGAACCGTTTCAAATATAGACTCTCTATTATACTTGTGCTCATCATCAAATAAATGATCAAATGTTGGTAGTAATTCGTATACTCCACTGTTAATGACTTTACCTGCGTATTCTGCGCATTTAGTGTAGTCACGAATTTCAGCATAAACCTTTGCCAAAATTGATTGAGCTGCTCCTTTAGTACCCCTAGCTCTAGTTTCGAAATTAGTTGAATGTTCTTTAGGCAAAAGACTTTCTGCCATAAGCATGTCCTCAATAACTTGAGCGTACACTTCTGCTTGCGAACTTTTAGCTTTATAGATATCAAGGTCGTTGTTTGATAGCTGTATTGGTACTCCTCCAAAAACTCTAGCTAAATTAAAATAACAAAAACCTCTTATAAAATAAGCCTGACCTAATATTGAGTTTCTAGCGGAATCAGAAAAATTAGGATCTTCAATGCCTGGCACATTATCTAGCACGGAATTAGCCTCACCTATAAATTTGTAATTTTCATTCCATGCATAGGGATGTGGTTCATTAGAAGAAGCTCGTGACACGTGAAGTTGTGCGTTCATAAAATCTGCTACAAAACCCGCATGGGTATTATCAGCTCTCATATCACTCCAGACAGAGTACGTCCACTTATAATAGCCTGAGAACGTCTCACACATTTTGCCATATATTCCACTTACAGCAGCCTCAGCATCAGCTTGAGTGTTATAATAAACATCAACAGATAGTTCATTCAAAGGTTCCTTTTCAAGTAAATCGTCTGAACAAGAGTTAAGAAATGTTAGCACAACAGCTAGCATTAAACTTATTTTAAACACATTTTTCATTGTTTTATTATTTTTTTTAATTGTTGTAAAAATTTTCATTTTGTGTAATTTTAAAATTCAACATTAAGTCCTATTGAAAAAGTTTTTGCTTGAGGATATGTCCCATAGTCAACACCCTGTGTTGTAGCGGTTTGGTCTACACCAGATAATGCTCTATTTACTTCAGGGGAATACCCAGTATAATCTGTGAAAGTAAACCAGTTCTTGAGATTTGCATAAAGTCTAAGGCCTGAAATATTTACTGCATCAAGTACTTCTTGACCGAAATTGTATGACAAGCTGATATCCCTAATTCTAAGGAATGATCCGTCTTCAATCCAACGAGAGTTTATATCGGCATTTCCATTCGAATCAACAGTAGTCGCTCTTGGAACATCAGTTATATCGCCAGGATTTCTCCAACGTCTTACAATATCGGCTGATTGATTTTCAAAAAATCTCATAGCCTGAAGATTTTGCTTGCCAGTGTTATAAATTTCATTTCCAGAAACTCCATCAATTACGACATTAAGATCCCAATTTTTGTAACTGAACTCATTAATAAAACCATAAGTAAAGTCTGGCATAGGGTTTCCAATAACCTGTTTATCTTCAGGAGTTATTGAACCGTCACCATTAATGTCTGTGAATACTAAATCTCCAGTTTGAGGATCTACACCTTCACTATTATACCCCCAAAAACTAGCTAATGGAAGACCATTCTTTGTGATATTTAAATTTCCACCTAGATTTTGTAAAAAAGTAGTAAGTATGCTAGCATTTCCAGGAATATTCTTAACGACATTATCGTTAAAAGATATATTAAATGATGAATTCCAACTAAAGTCAGCTTTGTCAATTAAGTAGGCATTTAAAGCAATTTCAAATCCTTTGTTCTCAATATATCCATCAAGGTTGACAATTTGCGTAGAAAAGCCAGAACTTACAGGGAGATTTAATGGAAAAATCATGTTATTAGTCTTTTTATTGTAATAATCGGCTGAAACAAAAACACGGTTATTAAGTAAAGAAAAGTCTAAACCAATATTAAATTGCTCTGAGGTTTCCCATTGCAATTCAGTATTTCCCCTTTGCGAACTAGGTATTACTCCAGGAGAGACAACACCATCAGCGATAGAAACATCAAAAACTGTTAATATATTGGCATAATCATTTAAACCACTTGGTAAGTTTCCTGTTTCTCCGTAACCTGCTCTGATTTTTAAATTTTTAACAAAATCAACATCATTCATAAAACTTTCGTTTGACAAATTCCACCCAGCTGAAAATGTTTTAAAGGTACCCCATCTGTTAGCAGACGCAATTCTAGAAGATCCATCTGTTCTTACAGATGTTGTTAAAGAATATTTATCATCATATGTATAATTTGCTCTAGCAAAGTATGACTGCAGAGACCAAGATCCTGCGTATGATGTGTTCGTAAGATCTACAGTTGCTGTATTAAAAGTATTAACAGTTTCAGATGCAAAGTCCCTTTTAATCTGGCTACTAGTAATTATATTTTCTTCCGATATACTATTCCCAACAACTACGCCTAAATTATGCTTATCTAATGTCCCATTGTAAGTTAAGGTATTATCAAGAATATACCGGGCACGTTCTCCGTGATCAAGTTGTCCTTCCCCATTATAAGCGTTAACAATTGATGAAACAGTTGGATTTCTAAATCTAGAAAAACGATTATTGTTAAGAGTAATCCCTATTTGCGTTTTATAAATTAAGTTATATGGTAGTTTGATAGAGAAATTAGCATCTGCAACTATATTATTTATTACATCTAAGTTATCATCACTGTATATATAACTGAGCGGATTTTCTAATCCAAATCCACCACCAGCCGAAACTGAGTAGAAACCATTTTCATCATAAATTGGTTGAAAAGATGGTGTTTGAAGTGCTGAGGATATGGCGCCGCCATATTTAGCCCCCATATCGTCAGGTATTCCTTTTACATTGGATCTTGTATAATTAAAATGTGTACTGAATGAAAGCCAGTCATTTATGTTTTGATCCAAATTTATTGATAGTGAGTATCTTTTATTTTGAGAAGTAACTACAATTCCTTCCTGATCTAAATGTCCTAAACCAACAAAGAAAGACCCATTTTCACCGCCGCCAGAAACAGATACATTAACTCCAGATTGTTGTGCGTTAGTGTAAATTAAGTCTTGCCAGTCATTAGTAGTATCTAACAAAGAATTAGGAAATGACAAACTAGGATTTAAATCAAGAAAATAATCTTTCAATTGAGTGTTATTCAAAAGGGGTATTTTATTAATAACATTCGCAAAACCAGTGTATGAATTGAGATTGACTTTAAAATTGCCTGATTTACCTTTTTTAGTAGTAATCAATACTACTCCATTACTAGCTCCTGCAGCTCCATAAATACCTGCAGCAGACGCATCTTTCAACACCGTTATGTCCTGAATATTATTAGGGTCAAGGGCATTGGTATCATAAGATACAACTCCATCAATTACATATAACGGTTGTGTATTCCCAGAAAGTGAAGATATACCACGTATAAAAACAGTTGGAGAAGCACCAGGTTTTCCTGTACCTTGTACAACACGAACTCCTGCTGATCTAGATTGCAATAATTGGCCAATATTGGAATTTGCTTTTTCATCAATTCCATCTAAATCTAAAACAGAAATTGATGAAGTAATATCTCTTTTATTTTGTGAGCCATAACCAGTCAAGACGACTTCGTCTAAACCTGCTACATCAAGAGCTAACACAACTTTTAAATCTGTATTTGCAGTTGCAGTTACTTTTTGGGTGGTAAAGCCAATAAATGAAACTTCAAGTGTTGCATTTTCGTTATCGACAGCTAATTTGAAATTTCCATCAAAATCAGTGGTCGTACCGTTAGAAGTTCCAACTTCAACAACAGAAGCACCAGGGAGTGGGTTGCCTTTGCTATCGGTAACATTTCCACTTATTATAGTTTGGACAATCTCTTCGACAACCTCTTTAGAATCCGTTGGAGGAGCATTTGATGTTTGAATAGCTTTTGAAAGCAAAACAACATTTTCATTTAAGTTATATGACAACTTATTTTCAAAAAGTAATTTGATTACTTTATCAAGTTTAGCATTTTGAACTGATAAACTTATTTTTTTTTTAAAGTCATAGATTTCGCTTCCGAAAATAAACCTAAGATTGGTTTGTGATTCAATATTGTCCAATACATTAATAATTGGCTGATCTTCTACTTCTATACTTATTTCAATCTGAGAATAAACATTATTGTTTGCTGAGGTTGAAAAGACCATTATTATGGAAAGAAATAGTGAGATTTTCATAATTGATAAAGAATTGAGACTTTTTTCAGCTCTTTTGCCGAGCATATTATCTTTAAAATTCATATTTTTGATATTCATTGATTAGTGATTATTTATTGCTTGCTTAGTAATTATATATTGCTTTTTAATTAAGCGGGTTTTTGTCTCACCAAAAGCCCGTTTTTAACTTATTATTATCTTATTGTTTAATATTTGATAATTTAAATTATATATCTCTTCGAGGTAATCTAAAACATTTTCTATTGACTCTGTTTTAGTTAAAATCGTGGCATTGATATATTGGTTATTTAATTTGTCATTATTATTAATAATAACGACATCATAAATTCTTTCTAGTTTTGTTATCATGTTATTGATGTTTTCATTTCGAAAAATAATTCTTCCTTCAATCCATGAGGTATATAATACTGTATTAACTTCTTTTACTTCAATCCCCACACCAGCATAATTCACCTTAGCTTTATCACCAGGTTTTATAACAATAGTTTCGCTATTATTGATTGTATTTTTAACGCCCAAGCTACCCTCTGTTAATATAATTTCAGAAAAATTATCTTCTTGATAATCTTTAAAGTTAAATTTTGTGCCGTAAACTTCAACACAAGAGCCTGTTGACAAAACTTTAAATGTATTTAGACTATCTTTTGAAACATCAAAAAAGGCTTCTCCTGATAAAAATACTTCTCTATCGATTCCATCAATAAAGCTAACTGGATATGTAAATGAAGATCCAGAATTTAAATGAACCTTTGTTCCATCAGAAAGATGTAATTTAAAACGTTTCCCGTAGGGTACATCAATTGTGTTTTTTACAAAATTTTTATGATTTTTATCCTTGTTGTACACAAGTACATTAGACTTTGATTTAACTATCCCATCAAGTTTATTAAACTTGATTTCATTAGTGTCTAAAATGACTTTAGCACCTGTGGAGGTCGTTAGAACTATATTTTTAGATTCAGTTTCTATTTTATTGAAATCAACAAGATTGAACAATCCAAATGCACAAATAAATACTGCTGCTGCCAAAAACAAAGTTTGCTTTAAAGACTTATTTCTAGAAATACTTTTTTCTTTTTTGATTTTAATTTCTAATTCCTTAATTAAAAATTCTTTGTCAAATTTGTTCATAGCTAGATTTGAGAAATGATTAATTTTAACATATTCTTTAAATAAGCGGTAATTTTCTTCAATTAATATAAACTCTAAGAGTTCTTCAAGTTCAGTTGATGAGCAATCATCACTAAAAAACTTAAGTATTATATTTTCGATATAGTTATCCATCATTATTTAAATAACGATTCCAAAAACAACAACCCTTACTATTTAATAAAATTTATAGTCCTTTTTTTATTTATTGTTAACAAAAAACTTGATTTATTATTAATTTTATATATTTCACGCTTTAAATTACAAATTTGTCACTCAACAACAAAAAATTAATCGAAGGACTAAAAAAGAATGATCCTACAGCTTGGCAACAAGCTGTTGATGAATTTAGTGACAATTTGTATGCCTATGCAATAAGTTTGTCTTCAAATCACGAAATGGCGTCAGAAATTGTGCAACAAGTTTTTGTTAATACTTTTGAAGCGAAGCATAAATTAAACCCTAAGTATTCATTAAAATCTTTTTTATACCGATCAGTGTTCAATAAGTTTATTGATATGTATCGAAAAAAGAAATCAATGTCCGCATTGCATGAACAATACTACTTTCTTTTGGAACAAATGACTTCTGACAAAAATGAAATATCAGAAAAATTAGAGCTGATGAAACGCAAAATCGAAAATTTACCTGAAAGAACTAAAGAAATATTTTGTTTAAGTAAACAAAGTGGATTATCTAATTTTGAAATCTCAGAAATACTCAATATTTCTTTAAAAACCGTTGAGGGTCATATAACTAAGGCATTTAAATTGCTTCGAAATGAACTTATTAGTTCAAAAAACTAATCTTTCCTGTTTCAAGCTATCTTTTAAAAGAAGCTAAAATTATTTCCTCCATAACTTTGTAACCCTCCAAATTTGGATGAACCAAATCATTAGCTGCGGTATACTCAGGCACTTTTAATCCACCATCAGCATCTACCATTGCAGCATAGTAGTCAACATATGTTAGCCCATTTTCTTTGCAGTAGCTTTTTAAAATTGTATTTAATTTAACAATTTTTGATGCTGGTTCTAGCCCAGGCGACCATAGGAAATCAATCGCTGGTAGTGTTGAACATATGTAAACAGCAATGTTATTGGTCATAGCAATCTCAGCCATTGAAAATATATTTTCAGCTGTATTTTCAATACTTATTAAACCCGTATTCCCTGCGATATCATTTGTTCCGGCCATAATTACAACAGCCTTTGGATTCAAATTAATAACATCAGCTCTAAATCGAACAAGCATTTGTGGTGATGTTTGACCTCCAATGCCACTATTAACAAATGGATTATCGCTAAAAAAACGTGCATTAAAATGACTCCAACCCTGTGTGATTGAATTACCCATAAACACTACCCGGTTTGGGTCAGCAATTTTTTTTAATTTTTCATTACGCTCCTTGTAAAACTTCATATTTGCCCAATCCATTAATGTTCCGCCCCCAGCAATTGCTATTTCAGGGGCTGACATTAGGTCATCATATTTGCCAGCTTGAATCAATTCTTGCGCATTCATGACTAGTGTAAGTAGTGTAAATACTGAAGTTATAATTATTTTAGTTGTTCTCATTTTTTTGATTTTGAATGAATCCATTTTAAGAAATTCGGTTCGGCAAAGGCATTATTCCAACTGTCATGACCAACATTTTCATATAAAGTCATGTTGGGGCTACCACCCGATGCTATAATGGCCTTTGCCATTTTTAAAGAATGCTTTGGCTGAACCACTTTATCATCAGAACCATGAAAAACCCATACAGAAACTTTAGTTGCATATCGTTTTGCAAATGCTGCAATTCCATTTCCACAAATAGGAGTAGCAGCGGCAAACATATCAGGTCTTCTGTACAATATCTCAAAAGTTCCCATACCACCCATAGAAAGTCCACTTACATATACTTTACGTTTATTGACCTGTTTTCTTTCAATAAACGTATCCATCAATTTCATTACAAGTCCAAGACTTTTATTTGGTTTAGTTGTTTTCTTTTCAAAATTATTGTTCCATTCATTGTCCGAAGATAAACTTGGCCAACGGTCATCATTTGGGCATTGAGGTAAGATTACCCAAGATTTATACTGTTCTCTGTTTTCTTTTTTTAGAAAAAGGTTATCTACATACGTTAATTGAGAGGAATTATCAGAACCTCTTTCACCAGCACCATGCAAAAATAAATGGACAGGATATTGCTTATTTGGATCGTAATCTAAAGGCATAAGCAATCTATAGTTAAGTGTATCCGTTTCACTTACAAAAATCAGATCTTCAAATAAATTCAGATCTTGAGCATATAGATTACTTGTTAATTGTATGAAAATTAAAAATGTGATTTTCTTCATTTATGTAGTATTCCCTTAGTAGTTTCATTTTATAATACTTAACAAAAAAACAAAACCCTTAGTTTTTGGCTACAACGTGTACGTTTCATTACGAAAATGGGATTTTTTAAACGTTGTGGTTTAATACAATTTTGATTTTGGGCGGTATATATCTTCCTTTCCAAAATCTTTATTCGGATTGGGGCCCATTTTAAATTCGATTTCTCCTCCTTTGATTATATCTTTATGAGTAATGTATGCGTTTTTGTAATCAACCCCATTAAGTTTTACACTTTGGATATAAATATTCTTCTGAGAATTGTTCACGGTTTTTACAGTAAATGATTTATTATTACCCAACTCTATCTTTGCGTTATCAAAAACGGGGCTTCCAAAAACATACACGCCATTTGAAGGGTTCACAGGATAAAAACCAAGGCTAGATAATATATACCAAGATGACATTTGACCACAATCCTCATTTCCAGCTAACCCATCAGGATTATCTGTGTAGAGCTCATTAATGATGTACCTTACATTTTCAGGTATTTTATATTGGGCGCCAGCGTAAGCGTACATATAAGTTGTATGGTGGCTAGGTTCATTTCCATGAGCGTATTGCCCTATTAGCCCTGTTATATCCATTGAAGAACCCTTTTCTAGCTCAGATGACATGCTAAATAGTCTGTCTAACTTATTAATGAAGGGTTTGTCTCCTCCTAACAAATCAATTAAACCTTCGGGGTCTTGAGGGACTAACCACAAATATTGCCAAGCGTTTCCTTCACAATAATCATTTATCCTGTGCTGAGCTGAAACTGGATCAAAGGGAGTCCTCCAACTACCATCTAAAAACTTACCTCTCATAAAACCTGTTTCACTGTCAAAATAGCTTTTATAAGCTTTAGATCTATCCATGAAATAATGATAATCATCCATCTTGTTTAACTTTTTAGCAAGTTGTGCTATCGCCCAATCGCTTATCGCATATTCCATCGAACTAGCAATAGACTCAACCATTAAATCTGAGGGTATGTATCCATACTTCATCAGTTCTTTTACCCCAGGCTCAAAATCACCAGTTGCGCTAATTTTTGCAGCCTCATAGACCTTTTCATCGTCACCCTTATATATTCCCTTCAAAACCGCATCGACTACAACAGGTACAGCACTATAGCCAGGCATGGTATTGGTTTCATTTCCTCTTAAATGCCAAACGGGTAGTTTGCCTTGGTGTTCATATATTTTAACCATTGATTCTACCATATCACTAACCTTATCACTATGGACTAGGGTGTATAATGGGTGAGCAGCTCTATATGTATCCCAGAGTGAAAACAATGTATAGTTTGTAAAAGAAGTATCATTGTAAACTTTCTTGTCTGTTCCACGATAATCTCCGTTCACATCATTATAAATGTTAGGTGCAATCATACTATGATACATTGCTGTGTAGAATATTTTTTTCTTTTTTGGGTCAGTTGTTTCAATTTTAATTTTAGATAGCTCATTATTCCACTTAGCTTTTGCGTTTCGATGAACCTTATCAAAATCCCAATCGGGTATCTCATGTAGCAGGTTTTCTAAACCATTCTTCATGCTCACATTTGAAACACCCATCTTAACATAAACCGTTTCGCCTTTAACAGTGGAAAACTCTAAAAATCCTTTTACATACTTGCCTTTGGTCTCATTTTTTTTAATTTTTCTACCCCCATCATATAAAATAAATTCTTTTACTGGTTTAGAAATAATTAAGGAAAAGAATTCTCGTTGGTCAGAAGCCCATCCTTTTGAAAATCTGTAACCTTCAAATAAAGTGTCGTTCACTTTTCTTAAATACGTTTCCGTAGGACGGTCTGCACTTCCTTCACCTAAATCAATAATAACCCTAGAGCTTTCAGATTTGGGGAATGAGTATTTATGTAAGCCTGATCTTTCTGTAGCAGTTAGATCTACCGTTATCCCATATCGGTCAAGGAAAACACTGTAAAATCCTGGAGATACTTTTTCTTTGTCTTTAGAGTATAAAGAGGAATACCCTTTCATGTGATTGTTTTGTGTTCCTGCATTAATTTTTAATTCTCCATTTGCAGGCATTATGGTTAATTCTCCCAAATCAGACATCCCTGTGCCGCTTACATTTAAATGGCAAAATCCTTTTACAATGCTGTCAGAGTAATGGTATGATGAGGACCAATCCCATCCTTTGTTAAAATTAGTTGGTCCAACTTGAACACCACCAAAAGGCACGTTTGCACCAACGAATACGTGTCCATGACCCCCAGACCCAATAAAAGGATCAACAAATCTTACTAAGTCTTGCTTTTTATCATTTTGAATTTTAAACCCAATTAGAAGGACACTAACAAGTGTTAAACAGATTAATACTTTATATTTTTTCATTTATGATTGTGCTTAGTTTGAAAGTTTTGTTTTTGTTTTAATAGATTCATCATCAATCCTTTGATTGAACATAATTTTTCCGCCATTAGATATTTGTTCTAAATCAATCCAATTGCTATTGTGGTTTAAATTATTAATGCTAACTGATTTTACGTAATCAAATTCACTTTTACGTTTTAAAATTTCCAAAGTGTTATTTTGTAGTGCTATTTTGATTTTATCAAACTGCGGAAGATTGATTGTAAAACCTCCAACTCCTGGAACAAATGGATAAAGGCCAATAGATGAAAATACATACCATGCGCCCATAGTACCTAAGTCGTCATTCCCAGGCAATCCGGAAGATGAACTATTGTACATCGTATCTAAAATTCTGTTGACAGTTAATGAAGTCTTTTTTGGTGCGTTTGTCCAGTTATAGACCCATGGGACATGAAAATCAGGCTCATTTCCGCTTGCAAACCATTTGTCTTCGTATCTTGCATCTAGCCTTTCAAACAAACTATCTAATCGTTTTTCAGCAAAATTTTTACCTCCGATGGTTTGAATAAGACCATCAATATCAAACGGTACCATCCAAAAATAATTTACATAAGTCCCCTCTCTCCAATCGTGATTGATATCTTTCCATTTGCCATTCGGATATCTAGAGTTCAGCCACTTTATTTTTGGATTATAAATATTTTTCCAATTAAATGATCTTGATAAAAATGTTTTATAATCATTCTCAAAACCTAATGCATTTTTTGAAAACATTGCAATCGCAAAATCTGAGGCGTTGTATTCTAATGACATCGATGCAAAAGTATGCCCATCTCTTATATACTCATGAAGGTATGGTCTTATCTCTTGATTTTGAGATCTCAAGCGAGGTATTGTAGCACCTAACTTCATATACCTAAATGCTTTTTTATGATCAAATTCCTTTGCGCCAAATGCATACGAGCTTGCAATTAATATCGGAGTAGGGTCACCCTGCATTATGCCAGTTTCAATATTTGCTAGAATCCATCTGCCGTAGCCACCCGCTTGTTCGGCAAAATCAACTAGGGATTGCATCATATCACTACTTTTTTTAGGAAATAACCAAGCCAATAGTTGGCCTTGAGTTCTGTAGGTATCCCAAACACTAAAAGAGCTGTATTGTTCACAATTCTTTTTTGCTTGTTTTACTTTGAAATCAGCACCCATATATTCACCATTTACATCACTAACAATATTAGGATGGATTAAGCTTCTGTATAAGCTAGAATAAAACTGAACTTTTTTATCTCTGTTTGCTGACTCTACTTGAATTTTATTAAGCGCTTTGTTCCAAGCTATTTGATTTTCATTCAGGTATGAATCAAAATCAAATCCTTGACCATCTGATTTCATGTTCAGCTTTGCATTCTCAACAGACACATATGAAATGGAGATCTTATAATTAACGTATTTTTCGTTTTTGGTATCAAATACAAAAGATGCCCCAGAATTTTTTCCACTGGCTTTAAGTTTGTTGGATAAGTTATTATTTTGCCACGTAAATTGCTTTACTGCTGGCCTATCAAACTCAACGAAAAAATAAATTTTATAATTGGTTTCAGTACCACAAAAATCACCACCAACTGCAAAGCCCTCGGCTGTTTTGTTTGAAGTGATAATGACTTCAGCATCTGAAACTTCAGTGGCATTTATACCAGAGCCAATTATAATTGAGGACTTGTCTTTGGCGTTAAATTTAAACTGTGCAAATCCAGTTCTTTTGGTCGTAGTAAGCTTTGCCTCAGTACCATCTTTCATAATCGCTGAAAGTAAACCGGCTTTTGAAGTTTTAATAGACTCATACTTGTCGTATTTATCCATTTGATCAGGTGATCTTTCTATTTCACCAGATAGAGGTAAAACTGGGAAGTTTCCCATATTTGAACAGCCAGCACCATTAAGTTGAGTAACAACAAATCCTTTATTTGGAGAAAAAAAGCTTGGCGTAAATTGTATCATACCAAAAGGATAGGTAGCTCCAATAAATGTATATCCACTTTCTAAACCATTGTCCTTGCCCCCAATTCGTGTATCCACATAGCCAGTAAGATCTTGGCCTTTTGCTTCGTCACTTAATGAAAAAATTAAAATCAAAAAAAATAAAATATTTTTCAAAATAGGTTTATGGTTTTATTGCTCCATTACCAGAAAATGAAATTTCTATTAATTGACATCCGCTTCCTGCTACAGTTTTTTTGTAGCGGATTTTATAAAATCTGAATAATTCATTTGTTTCAATATTTATTTCATGTGACTGAACACTAGCACCATTAATGTTTTCAGTTTTGATTAATTTCCACCCTGCATTGGTCAGACTTTCAGAACTTGTTGGTTCAGAGATTACATTGTTTCCAGATGATGAAAAAACAGGCAAGATTTCAGCACCGACTAGGTTTGATCGTCCCCATATTTCAATTTCAGTTGGATTATTTCCAGAATAATTACTAGGGTCTCTAAAGTTCATCTTAACTCTTCTAAGTTTTGTTGAAATTCCTAAATCTACAGTAAAGTGCCCTGGCACTGCATTTTCTCCTGAATGATAACCATACTTATCATTTCCAGACCACAAAGCGTTATTGTCAAAAAGATATTTATTGGGTTCAGCACCATAAAAGTTTCCTGGGTTATCACTTTGCATATTTGGTATATCGAATAAGGTATTGTCGTGAATAATAGGCTCAGTGTCTTGTCCGTACACTGTAATTTCGGTGAATTGAGAATGAATGTTTTTCACAGTGGATACTACCCTAAAACGCAGATATCTTACTTTACTTTTTTTGGGACTTACTATAAATCTATCGGAGTCGACATTCATTCCATCAACATCTCTTTCATGTAAAAGCATCCAACCAGAATTTGTTAAATTTTCTTCAGTACTTGATGCTGTTTCAGCAAAATTTAAATTCTCTCTTCCCCAAACTTGAATTGCCGTAGGGTTATTGTCATTTCCAATTGATGGCATATCAAGCTTAATTTTTCTAACTATCGTTTTCACCCCTAAATCAATTGTAAAGTGATGCGGTATGTCACCTGGACTTGAGAAAAAGGTTTTGCCATTATCTCCGTCCCAATCAGAAATGCCATCAAATAAATGATTTTTAGGGTCTGCGTTTTGGTATTCTCCACTAACATCACTTGGCATTTCTACTAATTGAATTATTTCTTTTGACAATTCGCTGTACGGTAAATTTGGCAAGGTGTATTCCAATGTTTCAATCGAAATTGTATCAATACCGTCCCTTCCGGATTCTACAAATGAAGTTGTTTCTATTTTACCTAATGGTTTGAAATCATTTAGTTTGATGCTGTTGTCTTCATAAAAAAGGGTATCAACAAAGTTTTCTGAACTTTCAGTTTCATAATTAATTTCTGTAAAAATTACATGTTCTGAATCTGAGTTCCCATAGAAATTCGCAAATGTTCCGTCTGCATTGCTGCTAAAATCAATTATTTTTCTTGGGTCTTGGTTAGAAATAAAAATATCACCAACTGCAAATCCTGCCACACTTTGAGGGACTGATAAATTACCACTTTCATCACTTGTTCTTACATTTAATTCATATGTTTTTTCTTCTAAATTGTCTATTATAACAGACATTACATCACCTAAATCATCATCAATGTTAAATATTTTTTCATTGTTTTCGTATGTAACTATCAATTTACTGGAATTTCCCAGAAAATTTGTTAACCCGTTAAGCTCCAACCTTTCATAACCTGGTCTAATTTCTAATGAATCTAATTTACCAGCATAAATATTTTCACCATTCAAATAATTTTTGTGAATTGATTCCATGTCATCACAAGAAAATGACACCAAAAAGGCTAGTATCATGGCCATCATAAATATTAATCTATTTATTCTCATAATAGTTTAAATTAATTTACGCCACCCCAGAAAGAAAGTTCACCTATAACGGTAACCATCTGATTGTTCCAGGATCGATCATTTACAAATCTTATATATCTAATGTTTTTTTTACGCGCCTCAAGGCTGAAGACAAAGTCCTCACCATTGTCTTGGAATAAGTAATCTTCTTCTGTGTTTGAACCAGGAGGCAGCCCTGAGGGCTTAAAGGACTCAAACTCCCCTAAAAATATCCATCCATCTCCAGGCTTTCTCGGGTCGTATATAGGCAGATTATCTAAGTTCTCTCTTCCATAAATTCTAAACTCTCTTGGATTCCCGTGTTTGTAAAGTTCGCTGCCTCCACGTTGATAAAGTTTAAAACGATTTAATTTCACATTTTGTCCTAAATCCATACTCAATTGATGTGGAAGAGATAAAAAGTTTGTGTGTCCACAGTTCCATTGATTGCTCCATGAACCATCCCAAATTTGATTTGCAGAAAAACCGTACTCACTAAAGCTTTCGTCCCCTGGCATAGAAACGATTGAAAATAACTGTTTATCTAAAAAAACATCCTCTAATGGAGTAACTTCAAATTTTCTTCGTTCAGTCTGATTTCCCCATCTATCCTCTACATATATAACAAACACAGTTAATATAGGGTCGTATCCTCTAAAGCTGTATGAACTATTTGATTGGCTTGTGTAAAAAGACTCTTTAAAAACAACATCTCCGTTTTCGTTTTCGATTGACATGTTTAGCGAAACACTAGCTCGTGTAGGGTTTTCGTACGAGATATTAATTCCTCCAAAATCTTCGACTCCTTGAATTGATTCTAAAATTGCATGGATAGGTGCTTCTAGCGGAGATATTTCTGCTGTTACAGGTGCTGATTCGTTGTTGCCAAGATCTAAAGCAGTTACTTGAACTTCATACTCACCAGCTAGTCCAAATCCATTAATATTTAAACTGTCAATATAAGACGATACAATAACTTCCTTATTCTCATTCTTTTCATTAAAATATTTTCCTTTTACGTATAATAAATCTAGGTCGGTTGGCGGTGTGAAATTAATAACAGCCCCACCTGGTCTGTTGATTATTGAATCGATAACTACTTTTCCAGGCGGAATGTTGTCAGAACCATTAGGCTCATGTTTATCTTCCGCACAACCTAAGATTAAAATGGGAAATGAGATAATTGAAATAATTATGTGTCTATTAAATTCTATTTTCATAATGATAGTATTACCAGCCAGGATTTTGTATTAAATTTGGATTTCTCAACAGCTCATTTTGACTAATTGGCCAGAGATAATCTCTGTTTAAGAAGTTTCTATAAAATATGTTTTTGACTTCATAAAAGCTCTCTACGTCAGATTTGAAAATATCCCATCCCTGTATGGGTTTGTTGAAATACTCTCCTGCAAGCTTCCATCTACGTAAGTCCCAATACCTGTGTCCTTCAAGAGCAAGCTCAATCATACGCTCTTGTTGAATAATCTTCCTCATCCCATCTTTAGAAAGAGGTTTATTTGGGTTGTCAGAGTGATTCGCCCATGTATTCACTAAGTCACCATCTAAGTCTAGCCCAGCTCGATTTCTAACTTTTTGAATATGTTCATAAACTTCTGCATCAGGAGTTTCTTTAGTTTCATTTAAAGCCTCTGAATACATCAAGTATAAATCCGACAGTCTTATTATTGGAAATGAATATCCTTTAATTGTGGACCCTTGAAGAGAAATTATATTTTCGTAATGAACTAATTTTTTAGCAAAGTATCCAGTTATTGAATATATTTCGAAGCCTTGTTTTCCTGAAAGCGCACCGGCTTTTGCATCAATATGTGGGATTTTGTTTATGTTTTCTGTTTCCAGAGAAAACCATTTACCACCATCGAAACCGATTGTTGAATAAAATCTCGACTCCCTGTCTGTGTGTAGTTTTGCAGTTGAATAATTGTCTTGAATGTAAAACTCATGATAATTTTCATTTAAATTATTTAAGATTGGTGTTTGGATTACATCATATCTTTTGTCGTACTCCCAGTTTATATCTTCATTTATTGGCACTCCGTTCTTTGTGTAAAAAGTCTCTACCATGTTTAGAGTCGGTGCGTGTGATTTTTTTGTGTAGTTGAATAATGCCGAATGGTCAGCACTCCATCTAGGTTGACACCAGTTTTGTAAATCACCAGTCCATTCGGGCGAAAAAGCCCATACGATTTCTGAGTTGAATGGCTCTGTTATAGCCGCTCTCAGACTTAACTCTCTTTCAATTTGTTCACTTATCCCCCCTAAAATTGGAAGTTGTCGGTTGAATTCATAAAGCCTATGCCCATTTGACTCGGCACTTTCAATGGCATCTTTTAGGGCATCTTTAGCCAAAACCCATTTATTAGCATCATAATTCTGATTGATTAAGTTTTTTCCGTCTTTGTCAAACAGTTGCCCCAAGTCTTTATTGCCATTGAAAATAGGGCTAGCTGCTAATACTAGTATTTTAGCCTTAATTGCCTTAGCTGCTGGCATTGTTATTCTGCCAGATTCTGTGTACACATAATTTATCAGCCCAGGTAAATTATTAGATTCAATTACTTCATCTAATAAGCCTGTTAGGTATGTTACAATTTCATCGATTGACTTTCTTGTCACATAGGTTTCTTCAGAGTTTGATCCAACTTTTATATTTTTATCAACTATAGGAATGGGGCCATACATTTGTAATAGCCAAAGATGATAAAATGCTTTTAAAACTTTTACTTCGTCTATCCATCTCAAGCGCTCATCATCTTCTAATCCAGGAACAGATGTTAGGTTATCTAAAAAAATATTACAATCTCTTAAAGCAACAAATAAATTGTGTGGCGCTCCTCTTTTACCTTCCCAGTAGTTTAAGTAAGGGTCTGATGAGTTTTGCATGCCTTTTGCCAATCTAAAACTAGTTTCGTTGTTCATATAAAAATCGTTTTCAGCATAATACCAAATTTCATCACCAGCAAGTAAAGAAAAGTTTTGAATTACGTTGGCGTGCTCTGGAATATATGTATAACATGTTGCTAGAAAGTTTTCAGCACTAGACCTAGTATTAAAAGCAAGGTCTATTGTAGCAATATTATCCGGTACAACATCTAGATAATCTTTATCACATGAAATAAATAAGGTTACGACTAATAAAATAATTTGCTTTTTCATTGTTGAATATTAGAAGTTCAGATTAATTCCAAAATTTACTCCAAGTTGTATTGGGTATCCCAATCCATTTCCACCCATTTCAACATCCCATATTTTAAATTTACTAAACGACAATAAGTTTGTGCCTGTAAAATAAATCCTTGCATTAGTTATTTTTAACTTTGATATAAAATCATTTTTGATTGTGTATCCCAATTCAACAGATTTCAGCCTTAAAAAGGTGCCATCTCTTAACCACCACGTGCTGTTCCTGTTGTTATTGTCAATTAATTGGTCTGAAAGTCTTGGCCATGCTGCATATAAATCCCTGTCGTCCTCTGACCAATGATCATCAGCCCAAGCATTAAGAAGTGCATTATTGCCAATAGCACCTCCATAAGTGTCGATAAATGGAGATGAATTGTAAGCATCTATAAAGAAAGATGATTGAGCTGATCCCTGAAAGAAAAAAGAAAAATCTAAATTTTTGTATGATGATGAAAGCCCAAAGCCATAAATTATTTTTGGTGTTGTTGGGTATCCAATTGGAACTTCATCATTTATGTCAATTAAACCATCATTATTGATGTCTTTGTACTTTATATCTCCGGGCATATACTCGCCAAATGTTTGTAGCGGAGAATTCGCAATGTCAGCCTCATCAATAAATAATCTTTCGGCAATATAGCCATATGGTTGTGAAAGGTTCAATCCAACTCTAGAGCGCCAGGGTAAGCCAGCCGTAACATAATCAAGCTCTTCATATACTTCAAACTTACTATCAGCATATGAAAAATTAGCTCTCAACCCTACAAACAAATCATTTGTCAGACTATTTTTATAGTCTAAAGTAAATTCAAAACCTTCAGAAGAAGCTTCGCCCACATTTGCTCTAATTGGCGCTTGTAATCCCATTGAAGCTGGAATCTGCGCTCTGTCCATTAAAATATTTGTTCTGTATTCAGTAAAATAATCTGCTTGAAAATCTAAGTTATTATTGATTCCCAACTCAATTCCTAAATTTAGCATTTTGGCTTTTTCCCAAGTAATTTGATCGTTTGCATACCTGTTTATGCTAACACCATTGATGTAATTGCCAAATTCAAGACCAAATGGCGCCCCTAGAGAACCATTATTAAGGTTAACTTGCGATATATAAAAAAATCTGTCATCTGAACTACCAATTTGATCATTTCCAACCAAACCGTACGTGCCCTTAATTTTTAGTTTTGTGATATAATCAGAAAACTTTTCCATAAATTTTTCATTAGATATATACCATCCCGCACCAAAGGATGGGAAAAATCCAAAACGTTCGGATTTTGCAAATCGTTCAGATCCATTATACCCAAAATTAAATTCAGCAAAATATTTATCATCAAAGGCATACGTAAACCTGCCTGAAAGACCAAGATTCCTAAAAGGGAGAGAGCTTTGTAGATTTCCTGCATTTGCGTACTTCAGTTCCCTCATTATTCCAATTAGCATTCCTGAAACTTCGTGCTTATCTTTTAGTGTTTTATTGTAATTCAACGCTCCTTCAAAATAAGTGGAGTTTGTAATCACCTTGTTCCCTTCGCTGTATTCTAAGTATTCAGTTCCTTGGTTTGGATTAAGCGCAACAAGAGAATAGGTATCACTTTGAAAGTCATAATTTCCTAGTGAATAGTAGAAAGGATTGTATTTTCTTTCCAAATTATAGAATGAATATCTTGAAGTGTTGCCAAGTATTCTTAAATTCAAACCCTCAGTGATAAAATTTAATTTTTGTTTAATTTCTACAGTAGCAAGAAAGTTGTTATAGCTTTCATCTTTGTAACCTCTCATTAAATCTGCATATGGGTTTAAATAATCCCCAAATTGACCAAAATTTCCATACAGGGCGTGAGTTGAATTCTGAAATTGAGCATCCGGTTCGTAGACTTTTGGATAAAGAACGGGGTTAGCCTTCATTGCTTTCTGATAAACCAAAGCACCACCATCGAGTGGGCCATTATAATCATCAAAATTTCCATTAAACTTCAAAGCCACTTCTGTTGTTTCTGTTAGATTAACATTGATATTTGATCTAAGCGATATTCTGTTAAACTTTATATTGGTATTGAAATTATTTCTTGGATCAATTTTTAAATTACCGTTGTCGGTGTTTATGGTGCTTGCTAGATAGTATCTGGCAATTTTCCCACCCCCACTCAAATTAAAGTTAAATCTGCTGTTGAGCGTGTAGTCTTCAATTAATTCATCAAACCAATTTACCGTTGGGTAAGCCATTTTATTTCGATTTGGGTTTTCTGAGATTAGTATTTTCTCCAAAGAGTAAATTCTCCCGCCTAAAGCATTTCTCGTAGTTAATGCTTCATTATGTAACCTCATGTAAGTAATAGGATCTGCAATTTGTAATGATTTTGTGGGTGCTGAGTAAGACTTTTCATAACGTACGTTAACTTTCAACACGCCTTCAATCCCCACTTTAGTAGTAACTAATATCACCCCATTAGCTCCTCTTGCACCATATAATGATGTAGCTGTTGCATCTTTCATTATCGAAAAGCTAGCAATGTCATCTGGCTGTAGTCTGGCTAAATCTGTAGAAGTAGTTTCTATTCCATCAATTAATATTAGTGGAGATCTAGCATATCCAAAAGTACTTACGCCACGTATAAAAAATTCGGCATTGTCTCTTCCTGGTTCACCACTTCTTTGGTATGAAATAACACCAGCTACTCTGCCCGCAAGAGAAGTTGTTAAATTACTTGTTGGCATACGTAACTCTTCTGGATTAATTGACGTTACGGCAGCAATAACACTCGACTTTTTTTGTTTGCCATATGCAACTATTGTAACCTCATCTAAATTTTGAAAGTCACTTGTGAGTATTATTTTTAAGTCCTTATCATCTTTAATTTTTAAAGTTTGAGACTTAAAGCCCACATAACTCACTTCTATGTAAGCATTGAAGTTAATAGATATTTCGAATTTTCCGTCAAAGTCGCTTATAGTTCCATTTTTGGCGTTATCTATTTCGAGAATATTAGCGCCAATAATCGGGTTGTTTTCTTCATCTAAAATAACTCCCTTAACTGTTGTGTTTTGAGAGAAGCAAAAAACAGAGACAGATAATATAAAAAACAGTTTTTTTATCAATTTAGTATTTAATTTAGAAGTGTAAATATCTTAAAAATATTGTGTTATTTTTCCATTTTGTGCATTTTATTTCGAGTATTTTTTTATATTTACTAAATAATGAACCCAATATCTATACATTATCTCTACACAATTAATTTTAACAAATATATTTATGAATAAATTCTTTACTTTTCTTTTATTTCCATGTTTAATTTTTGCTCAAAATATATCGCCAATATCGGTTGGTGCAGGTGGTTCTATAACTATCACTTCAGGGGCTAAAATTAATATTGCTGGATTAGAACTTACACCAAGTTCCGACTTAGTTATTTCAGAAACTGATATAGGCAGAACATCGACACCTGTTAGTTCAAATAACAATGCTAGTGTAGATCGTGTTTACACGTCAACCAATTTAATTACAAACTTTATTGGATCTGTCATTTTTAATTATGATGATAGTGAACTTAACGGACTTGATGAAAATAATTTAGTTTTAGAGGTTAAATCTTCTGATGGCTCATGGACTTCATTTACTCCTACATCAATTGACGCAGCTAATAATAGTATATCTTATGATTTTACTTCGGTTGTCTCTTTTGAGTCAATTACTGCAAGTCAAGATGGGTCAACTTTAACAATAGAAAACTTAAACCTTCTGGACGGAATTTATATTTATCCCAACCCCACAGCTGACAGAATTTATATTAGTTCCAATGAATTCTTAACTGCCGAGATATTTAATGTTGTTGGTCAAAAAATATTAACAACAACTAATAATAACATAGACATGACAGAGCTTGTTTCAGGCACATATGCCCTTAGAATCTCTGTCAATGATAAAACAACCAAAACATTTAAAATAATTAAAAAATAACATGATGAAATACTTTATACATACTTTAATAATTGCCCTTTTCCTAATTGGAGGTGAAGCTTTAGCACAAGAAACAGCTCTAGTTTTTGTCAACAATAATCCAAATGACGTAAATAGTGGCGTATCTTCTGGTAAAATTTATGCTAATAGTGCTAGAGGTGCTTCAAGGAATGGTAATGGAGATTCTAACAACCAATTTGGTAATATTGGTGACTGGTCTGTTGACATGGTCGTTTCAGAAGAATCCGGTAACAGTGCAGCTATTCGTTTTGGTGGTTTTAAAGACGACCAGCATGCAAAACTCGATTATGGGGGTTTTCCAAAACACTATAATGGCGGTAATACTATATATGACACTTATACTGTAGTTGGTGCAGACCCAGCTGGTAATACTGTAAATCGTAATTTATATATAGGTAGCGACGTGTTAACTCAAACCCATACTGGCATGGGAGCACTTGGCTGGGGATCTTTTGGCGCCAACGCTTACAACAGGGCATCAGGTGTTGGATCAGTTGCAATGGGTTTTAATAACATAGCTGGGCGTTCAGACGCTGAATCTACTGCAATCACAGGAGATGATATAGGTCAAGCTGTATTTGGATACGGATCTAGAGCGACAGGGAACATTTCTTTTGCAGCTGGTTTTAGAAATACTGCATCTGGACAAAAAACCGTTGCTATGGGTAATTTTAACAATGCTTCAGGAGATTCTTCAGTAGCTATTGGTAAAGATAACTATGCACAAGGCGCAAGTACAGTGGCAATTGGGTACCAATCGCATGCTGCTGGAGATGGATCAGTTGCACTAGGACAGCAAAATGTATCATGGGGAACTACAAACTTCACTGCTGGATATCAAAACATTGCTGGCGATGTTACTGCTGCAAGAGGCAGTGGTGGTAGCGCTGTTGCTATGGGTAAGTACAATATGGCTACTGCTGACACATCAATGGCTCTTAACAGAGGAACAGCAGCTATTAATCAAGCTGCCACGGCAATGGGTTTTAGAACTGTTGCAGATAATGCAGGAATGTTAGCCATTGGAGTTAATAACGTGGCTGGTCTTGGAGACACAGCGTCTGGCAATTACTTTTATACTGATGGCCAGTACAATGGTCTTCAGGCAGGCGTAGCATTTGTAATTGGAAATGGTGACATAAATACCCAGGCATATGCAAGAGGAAGTAACCCATCCAATGCTTTTATAGTATATTATGATGGTAATGCAACTCTTTCTGGAGACTTGACAGTAAACTCAGATGCTAGACTAAAGTCTAATATTATGTCACTTGGAAGTACCCTTGCAAAGCTTATGAAAATAGACGGGAAGAGCTATACGATGAAGTCTAATGAAAAAGTAAATAAGATTGGATTACTGGCTCAAGAAATAGAAGAAGTTTTTCCAGAGCTTGTTAAAGAAGGTGAGGATAAAGACGGTACACTGTCTGTGAACTATCAAGGACTAATCCCCGTACTTATCAATGCCATTAAAGAACAGCAAAATCAAATTGACGAGTTAAAATCCTTATTAAATAACTAGAATATTATTTAAACTAAAATAAATTAATACCCCACACTTTTAGTGGGGTATTTTTATTAAAATGGAAAAAATCAAATACGTATTTATACTACTAAGTTTTCAGAGCTTGTTCTCCCAGATATTCTTTGATAAAACACCTATTGATAAGCAGCTAGTACCAAGAGATTTAACATCAAATCAGGGCACAATAAGCATTGAGGGAGAAGCTAGAACGATTGGTAATGACGATTTATCATATGATAGATGGGATACTAACGAGCCAAACAATACACCAGCTCCAGAAAATGTTGGAGAAATTATTAATTCTTCTGGTAATTGGAACGACGCTGATAGTGGAAAGACTCAGTCTTCATATGTTGAATATGATGGACTAATTATATCACTTAGCAACTTTGTGTTTTTGGGTCAATATAATGGCCACTCATATTTTAGAAACCCTTCAAATTTAACTTGGGATCAGGCAAAGACAGCCGCTGAAAATGCTGGGGGCTATCTGTCCTCACACCAAACCGCTGCTGAAAATTCAGCAGTAGCATCATTTGATTTTTTTAGAGGATGGATTGGTTTATATCAAGATCAAGATGATTCAAATTATGCTGAACCAGATGGTGGATGGAAATGGGTGACTCCAAGCAATGAAACTTTTGATAGTTTTGATTCGATAACTGTTAAGTTATATAAGAACAATAATCTAATTAACTCTTTTAACAGCACACTAAATTACCAAAATGATGTAGCCCCATTTAACTTTCAAATTAGTATTGACTCGGAGCTTTCAAAATACTCTGTAGAAATACTGACAAACAAAAATGGTTTTCAACAACAAATAAGTGTTGTTAATGATATTGTGGCCGGGGATGTTTTTGTTATTCAAGGGCAATCAAATGCGACAGCTCTTTCTTACAATGGCTCTTCAAATTCATATTTAAGCGACTTTATAAGAGTTTTTTCAGCAGGCCACAGAAGTTCAGCAGGGTTGTTGTCAGACAACCAATGGCACTATGGTCAAGGAGATGGAAATGAAGATTCATCTGGAAATACAGGTCAATGGGGACTTGTATTGGCAAAGAAAATAATTGATGAGTTGCAGATTCCAATTGCTATTATCAATGGGGCTGACGGAGGTAAACCGATATCATTTTTCCAACGGCCATCAGATTATCAGTCATCTACCTCATCAAATTATGGTAGATTATATTACAGGCTGAACAAAATGGGCTTAAAAGATTCTGTCCGTGCTATTTTATGGTCTCAAGGAGAAGCTGACTCTTTTTCAAACGGGCTTAGCACATCAGCGTATAAGATTTCTTTTAATTCCTTAAGGAATTCATGGCTTGAAGACTATCAATCAATCGAGCAGATTTTTATTTTTCAAACAAGAGATTGTGATTGTGGAACCATCAGTTTAGGAAGAAAGAAAATAAAAGAAGCGCAGCGTCAACTTGCAGAGGACTATAGCAATATATACATCATGGGTACATCTGGAATTTCTGTTCACTCTGACAATTGTCACTTTCCATTTTCTAATGGGTATGAATTATTTGGTCAGCGAATATTCAAACCACTTATGAAATCAATTTATAATTTCAATTACAATAGTGAAATTGACCCCCCATTAATTTTATCAGTAAACTTAACCCAGACTCAGACTCTTGTAATTGAAACCTCATCTAATAATCTTATTGCAGGGTCAAATAATTATTTTCAACTTCTGGACAAAATCCAAGATGATTTTGTGCTAACAAACGCTAATGGAGTTGGTGTAAATTCATTTCAAATTCAAGGAGGTAATTTGATTCTAGGTCTTAATGGAGATCCAGGGACTTCTGCTAAAATTTCTTTTATAGGCAAACACTCTGGTACAAATAATAATATTGTAAACAATGAAGGACTTGAGCTTGTTTGCTTTAGTGATTTCCCAATTTTTGGTGAATCAAACGGAAACAACAATCAAGAAACACCAGCACTAGTTTTTGTGAACATTAGCCCAAATGACGCAACTAGTGGCGTATCTTCTGGTAAAATTTATGCTAATAGTGCTAGAGGTGCTTCAAGGAATGGTAATGGAGATTCTAACAACCAATTTGGTAATATTGGTGACTGGTCT
>Ga0228652_1000284_pt1 | contig 28899 bp, 15 predicted proteins | sample 64DmetaG_FD_183030 | JGI IMG/M metagenome (GOLD analysis project Ga0228652, IMG submission 183030) | Seawater microbial communities from Monterey Bay, California, United States - 64D | ecosystem: Environmental > Aquatic > Marine > Coastal | place: USA: California | collected 2016-10-05
TGTTATCACGTTTTACAGAAATAGAATCTGGAACACCCGTAATCCCATTTGAATTTACAGGATTTTGTAATATTGCAAAAGCGTTATATTCGGTATTTACTTTTTCCATACGAATACCAGGAACTAACTGAAGCTTTCCTATATTTATTTCTGCCATTACATACCCAGCTACCTGCTCTTCTCTATTGCTATAGTCATTTGTATAACTTTCATTGCCTCTTGCGTAAAATAAATCTGGATGAGTTGCATAAAGCTGGTTCTGCATGTTTTGCATTAAGCCAATATCTGGGGACCAATTTAAAGTGTACAGACCATTAATTGTAGGTGGATTATAATTTGGATCTACAAAATTTGTGGCAAGAATACCTTGTGCATCTCCAGCAGGCCAATTTACATTAGGAAACACTTCTAGATATCTAAGTCTTGTTGATAAACCTCTTCCAGCAAGGTAACCTGCATAAATCTGCTCCTGGTTACTTTCCCTTTTTAACGCATGGTATTTCCCACCAATAGAGAAAACCCCTTTTACATTCAACTTCTCAAGTTTAAAAGGGATGTCCCAATCTAGATTTATATCGTAGTTTTTATCTGTTAATTTTGAAGTGTTTCTGTCGTCCGACCTGAGTTTGTTATCATCAATATTAGTTCCTCCATATATATCTAGCACTTCTAATGGTTGCCTAAATATTAAATAATTTTGATCAATAAAAGGTGCTGTTGTACTAAGCTCCCGAAAAGGAAATATTTGATCGAAGCCCGTTCTTTTTACCTGGGTATATGATAGACTTAAGTTTAATGTTGTACCTAAAAACTTGAATTTATTTTCTAATAAATGTGTGCTATTTACACTTTCAGTCTCTTTTGCTGAAACTGTAAACCTAAAAGGGTTTGTATTATCTAAAAAGTTATAATTCTCATCTCTATCAATAACATCATCTGTTGTTTTATTAACAAGATTCAAAAAAGACATCTGATAAAAGCTACTTTTAAAATCCAACACCAAACTCACACCACTGCGTTCGCGGATTGTTTCTACTTGCTGTAAACCTGCTGTTTGACTTCTTGCTAAAAAATTTCGCTCGCCAGTTAAATTACCATTTTCATCTAAAACTTGCTCAATAATTCGGTCTGAATATCCAGCTCTAAAACGTTGAGAGGATAATTGTTTTTGCTCATAAGTCCCTTGAATCTTTGTCCCAAATTTGCTTTTTAAAAAACGTGTAGAACCACCAACGGAGGTTTTAAAATCGCCAATATTTTTAAATAAACTACTATACCCACCTTCTGACATGAAATTAAAACTAGGTTTTTTTCTTGCTGTGGCTAATCTTACGTCTACTGTACCACCCGTAGCACCTGCATCCATATCGGCACGCAACGATTTAGAAACCTCTACTCCGGCCAGCATTTCACTCTGTACCATACTTAAATCTGCACTTCTATCTTCAACACTTGTAGATGCCATTTTTACGCCCCCAATGGTTACATTGCTTTGAGCGGGATCCAATCCTCTAATAACCACCTTGTTTGCTTCTCCAGAATTACGTTCCAAAGCTATTCCCGGCAAACGCCCAATAGCTTCTGCGGCATTAGCATCTGGTAACTCTAGCATTTTTTCCGCGGAAATAATGTTAGCAATTTTATTAGAAGCTACTTGTTCTCGCATGGCAGCTATTTGACCTTTGACTTGAACTGAGACAACTATTTCGTCTAATTGATTTCCATAATTCAATCCAACATTAACCGTAGTTGTTTCATTTGGTTTTACAATTACCTGTTTTTCAATTACTTTGTAACCTACATAAGAAAATAGTAAGAAATAAGTTCCAGGCGGCATTTGAAGCTTATATGTACCATCAATCTCTGTAATAACCCCTATTGATTGTCCTTTTACAATTACGTTGACAAAAGGCAGCTCTTCACCTGTTGAAGCGTCAATAAGTTTACCACTAATTATTCCTGACCCTTGTTGTGCAAAACTAAAATGCGCAGTCATAAAAAATAGTACAACTAACATGAAATCAATTTTTTTCATATGATTCATTCTTATAGATTAACTTTTTTATAACACTTGTTAGCAAAAAGTTATCATTTATGAGCTTACTCGGTTTAGCAAAAGCTACAATATATGTGCTTACTCGGTTTAGCTAACTTAAATAAAATTATTTGTTTATGCAAATAAAAAATCGAATTTAACATTCTTATTATTAATAATGTATTCAACTTTATTTTTTAAGTTTTTAATCGCTAGTGATATTTTGAAAAATAAATCATCACTCATATTTTCATTTGCGTTCTTTCTGCGTGAGGAACTGTCTTTTCTTGCTTGGGTTTCAAAACAAACACTAATACCAAAGGAACCAATCCCTGCTTTGATTAGGTCTTGTCTTTTATATATTTGTTTCATTGTATTTAGCCCTTGCATCTTCTAATGGTCCTTCCACTTTCTCTTTCATGAATTTTTCTGTTAATGGATAGAAATACATAATGGCTATTGAAATTAGAACACCTACTGCTGCAAAAACACTAATCATTAATCGAATACCCAGAACCGATTCATCGCTTTGCACTTCATTTGCTATAAAACCAAAAGCAGCAAGTATCCAACCACTTATAGCTCCACCTATCGTCCAGCCTAGTTTTTGGGACATTGATGAAGACGAAAAAATAAGACCCGTAGCTCGACGACGCGTTTTCAATTCAGAATAGTCAGAAACATCTCCATACATGGCCCAAATTAATGGGAAAGCCATAGCTGAAAAAATACCTATCAAAATATTGATAATGAATATCAATTCTATCTGCTCTGGAGGAAGAAAGAAAAACAGAATGGAAAGTATTGCGCATACAAATCCTGAAAGCATAAATGTATTCTTTTTGCCAATTCTAGTAGCTATGGGAATTGCCATAATGACACCCAGCAAACTAGTTGCATAACCGCTACTCATGAAAGCTGCAGATAAGGCTCCTTGAGACACTTCACCAAAAAAATAAATAGTTTGATCACCAATAAAATACTTAAAGTAATAAAGTATGGCTCCACCTCTTAACGAGTTGAATATAAGAACAGCAATACAAGCCCCAAGCATTATAAACCATGGTTTATTTTTTAATAAATCATTTAGATCTTCCTTCAAAGTAGAAGACTCCACCTCTTCAGGATCTAGTCTTTCTTTAGTTCCTATAAAAGTAAGTACGAAAAATACACCTGCTATTATTGCATATATTGCAACAGTCTTTTGATATGCTGAGGCTAAATCTCCTGTCGTTTTGAAATATTCCACTAAATAATTAGCAGTAGCAGTTACCATTAAACCTGCACTAAATCCTCCAATAAATCGAAAGGAAGCTAATGAAGTTCTTTCATCTGTATCTTTAGTCATTACACCAAGCAAGGAAGCATATGGTACATTCACCGCCGTGTAGACCATCATCATTAGTGTATAGGTAATATATGCATAAATCAATTTTCCTGATGGTCCTAAATCTGGTGTTGTAAAAGTCAAAATCCCAATGATAGTAAAAGGAAGAGCACCAAATAATAGGAAAGGTCTGAATTTCCCCCAACGTGATTTTGTGCGATCACAAATCATTCCCATTATTGGGTCATTTGTCGTATCCCATAATCTAGCGACAAGAAACATTGTACCAGCAGCAGCTGCTGATATTCCATAAACATCTGTATAGAAATATAAAAGGAACATGGAAAACAAGGTCCAAAAAGTAGAAGAAGCAAAATCGCCGAAGCCGTATGATATCTTTTCCTTTATACTTATTTTTCTTGCCTTTTTCATTTTATTTTTTTCTATTGAGATTAACATGATAAGCTAAAGATAAAAAATTGCTAACTCGGTTTAGCAAACTTATATAAAATTATTTGCTTATGCAAACTTTTAAAAGTTTAACATTCTCATTATTAACAATCTAATTAAAAAAATGTATTGTTTTGATGATTCTTTATGGTGTAATTACTATTTATAGAAAGCGTTAAACTACATGTAAATTAAAAACCAGTTGTTCTTTTTTGAGAAATTTTGTCAATTAGAGATTGTATTCAACTTCGTTTTTTTAGTCGATTAAGAATAGCTGTCTTGGTTAAGGACATGATTCTCTAATAATAAAGCTTACATCTAAAATTACCTGCTCAGTATCTATATTGCTCTCACTTTTATCAATCGATTTCATTATAATCCTCACAGCTTCTTTGCACATTTGTGCCACAGGTTGTTTAATTGCCGTGATAGATGTCTTTGCTACAGCATAAGCGGATGTATCATCAAAACTAATTACTGCAATATCTTCAGGAATCCTTTTTCCTTTATTACCAATTGCCTGTACCCCCTGCACTCCAAGCTTATTTGTAGTAAAAATAATAGCATCCGCATTATTCATGATGACCTTATTAACGGCTTCATTTACATGCTCTGCCACATTACTATATTTTAATTGCTGTAATAAATTTGGGTTAGCTTCCATTCCATTATCAGCTATAGCATCTATATACCCATTAGTCCGATCACTCATAGTAATCAGTTCGTTATTTACATTAATTAAGGCTACTTTTTTTCTACCGTTATTGATTAACCGGGTTGTTGCATCATAAGCCGCCTTATGATTATTAATATTAACAGAGTTTGCACCCAAATTCTCAAAAACTCTATCCATTATAACAAAAGGAATATTTTGAGAACCTAAAAGAGTCAAAATTTTATCACTATTTATAGGTGGTATTAATATTAATCCATCGACCTGACGGTTTTTAAAATTTTCTAGTTGAAATTTAAAATTCATTTTATTCTCATTAGAACTGCAAAAAAAAACACTATACCCCTTTTGTCTAACTTCCTTTTCAATTTCACTCGCAATATTTGCAAAAAAAGGATTTGCAATATCTGCTACTATTAATCCAATTGTATGAGTTTTACCAGTTTTAAGGCTTTTGGCTATATGGTTTGTTTGATAGTTTCTAGTTTCAACAAGATCAAGGACTTTTTTAGTAAGTTCATCACTAATTCTCATTTCCTTATTCTTGCCGTTTAACACAAAGGACACAACGGATCTTGATATTCCCAATTCCTGAGCAATATCTTTACTTGTTATTTTTTTTTTGCCCATAGCTATTATAAAGTGATTTAACTTTTTTTGGTTACACTGTATGTAGTCAAATAAAATTGAACTTTTTCGCTCAAAGTTTAAGAGAGGTTTCTACTAATTTAATTAAAAATTTTGATACTGTTTTTTTCTAGCTTTCAAAGTGCTATTTTTTGTCATTTTTCGTTTTCTTAATTTTCTTTCGGCTGTTCCAAAATATACTTCTGCTGGAGTTACATTTTTTAAAGATTCATGATATCGTTCATAATTGTAATACTAAACAAATTCTTTCATTTTTTCTTCTAATTGCCCAGGAATAAAGTAATTATCAAGTTTTACAATGTTTTTCATTGATCTATGATAACGTTCAATTTTGCCCTGAGTTTGAGGATGTAATGGTCTTCCTCTGATATGTTTCATGTTTTTCTCTCTGATATAGTCTGCTAACTCGTGTGAAATGTAACAAGACCCATTGTCTGACAACAACCTAGGCATTGATTTTTCATTAACTCCAGAAAATGCAATAGCTGCATCAATTGTATTGGTGACATCTTCTGCTCTCATTGTTGAACAAAGCTTCCATGTAACAATGTAGCGACTGTAATCATCCAAAATAGTTGATAAATAATACCAACCCCAACCAAATATTTTGAAATAAGTAAAATCAGTTTGCCACATTTGATTCACGGCAGTTGTTTTATCGTGAAAACTATCCGAAGCACTCATTATTCTAAATGAAGGCGATGATATGAATCCATTTTCCTTTAAAATCCGATAGACACTTGACTCGCTGATATAATAGTTGTAATTATCCGTAATATGCCAAGCAACCTCCCTAGAAGATAACTCAGGCTTTTCTAACGCAATTTCAACTACTTTGTCTCTATCGGCGATATTTATCTTATTCCACGTCCCAACTCTCTCTGATTTCTTACGAGCTAGACCTTCAAAGCCTTTTTGGGTATATAAATTATACCAATTATAAAAGGTTGTCTTATTGATTTTAAGCTCTTTGAGTGTTCGGTTTATTCCAAGATCAGACTGCTCAACAAGTTGTATCATTTCGTGCTTTTCTGATTGACTATAGTGTATATACTTCTCTCTTTTTACTCGTCTCCACGTAAGTTTTTTTTCAGAAACCGAACTTCTAAAGAAAGCTCTGCAACCAACTCCTTTAAAGTACTATTCTCACCTTTGAGTTCGTGAACCTCCGATGTGTTAGCTTCTCGCATTGTATCTCCATTTAGCCTGCAGTGCCGGTTAAAAAGCTTGCGCGCGAGGGAGAACAAATTGATTGTGTAACAAAAAAATTTTAATAATAGCGCCTTCTCTGTAGAGGCGATCCATATTTGGTGTGCTCAGAAAATGGTAGCGTTTGGAATACCCTATTGCATCAAATGGTTGATCATCTACTAGCACGAATAAAAAATTTGGTTTTTTTGAGTTTTTGTCATGCAGCTTTTCTTGAGAAAATAAAAAACTTGTTAATGAAAAAAACAACAAGGTTATTGTATAATTAAAATAATTCACTTTAAATTTTTTTCAAAAATGCAAAGTTTTGAAATTCTAAATGATTTATAAGTGGTCATTTAACTTTAAAATAATTTCAATAAACAAAATATGAATTTTAGTGGAATGGAGTTTGAGCGAAAAATTAATAATCATAAGTCCACGGAATAATTTCTACAAAGTTCGAACTTCCAAAAGCTTGGGTCACGAATTATCTCCAAGGATAAAAAATTATTTTTGGAGATATTTTTTTCATTAAATTTAGCCTGAACAAAGTATTTAATGATAAATTTCCAATTAAATGATCCAAGCTTAGAGTCTCAATGGAGAGCTATCATTTTATTTGGAAAGAATTCGGCTTCATACAAATTTGCTTTCGCAAAGAGCTTACTTGAATTAATTGATAATGAAACTACCAGGGTGAGTCTTGAAGAATTATCTGAGCCATTCTCAAGAAATATAGTTAACCACTTAACAACAAACGACAAGCAAGGCAATTCAAAATCAAGTACTTTCTTAAATGGCTGCAGGTCATACATATCTAATGAATTAGATTACTCGGAGCTATTAAAATTAACCGAAAAAAAGGGTTTTGTTAATGTAGTTGATGCATTTCAAAATGTAAATGGTGACCAAATACCTAATCCTTTTTATCATAAGAATTACATAGGAAGAAAAAAAGAAATAGTATTTACTGACGAACTATTAAGATTAAAAGAAAGTTTTCATTTTCAAAACTTTGACCAAGAGGTTGAAGCACGCTGGAATTTGGTAGAGACAGCTTGGAATCTTAATATAAATCCAAATTTATTAGAGGTTAAATATGATAAAGCAAATTCTATATTTTTTATCCAAAATGATTTGATGAAACGGAAAGATGTGACTTCTGTCAAAGATGCTTTAAACGGATATCAGAAAGGGAAGTGTTTTTATAGTTTTCAAGATATCTCTATAAATTCTACTAGTCAAAACATATGTGATGTAGATCACTTTTTACCTCACTCAAATAAATTAGCTCACTCCAAAAATGGAGCTAATATTAATGGTGTTTGGAATCTCGTTTTGGCAGATAGTACTATTAACAGACAAAAGAGTTCTAAAGTCCCTGAAAAACGATTTCTAAAACGACTTTATAGTAGAAATGAATTTTATATCAACAGTAAACACCCATTGGCAGAAACAATTATTAATCAAACAGGATTAACTAAAGACATTCGAAAAAGGTTTTTAGAAAAACATTATAACTTAGCAGTTGAGAATTCCATACAAACGTGGAAGCCTAAAATTGAACTAATAGGAACATTTTAATGAGCGTATTTTTAACAATATCAGAGGATAGAGTTGTTTACAGGGGTGATTTCTTTTTTATGATTTATGATGCTTATCCAGTATCTAACAATCATTTACTCATAATTTCAAATGAATTGAGAGAAGACTACTTTTCCTTGACAGCTGATGAGCAAAAGGAACTTCCTAAAATGATTAATAAAGCAAAGTCTATCATTGAAAAAGAAATTAGTCCCGATGGATATAATATTGGAATGAATTGTGGAGTGTCCTCAGGGCAAACAGTTATGCACTTTCATTGTCACATTATTCCAAGATTTACTGGCGATGTCGATGACCCAAGAGGAGGTGTAAGACATTGTATAATGCATAAAGGTTACTATTAACTAGTAAGTAACAACTTTAAATCATTGGAAAAATCCTCCAAAAAGTTCGAACTTTTGTAAGTTTGGGTCACAGATTATTCCCAAAAATAATTTTTTATTTCTGGGAATATTTTTTTTGACTATATATCACTAATTCCATTCAAAAAGTCTGAACTACTGTATGTTTGGGTCACGCAATTGGAGAATTGATTCACTGGAATTGGTTCTCCTTTTTTTATGATTGAAAAAATCAAAAAAGAATCAAAGCGCCGATACCACACAGAATGGACGAAAAATCATTCCGCATTGCGTTTAAACAAATTTAGTTCTGATCCAAGCAAAGATGGCGACCTCAGTTTAATAGGTTGCAGTATTATGGAGGTGTGTAAAGCACGGTCTTATAAGCTTAATAGAAATGACATAAAAAAACATTTGTAATAAAACATAGAACATATAAGCAGTTATTTTTTTTACAAGCAAATTATGTTTGTTTAAACAATAAACAGCATGAAACAAATTAGCGTTCTTATAGTTTTATATTTATTATCAGCTACTCCGCTGTTTTCTCAAAACTCCAATGATTTTAATCTTAAATCAGACAAAGCAGAACAGATGCAATGGTGGACAGAAGCCCGTTTTGGTATGTTTATTCACTGGGGCTTATATGCTTTGCCTGCCCGGCACGAATGGGTGATGAGTAAAGAGCAAATCTCAAAAAAAGACTACGAGAAATATGTAGCATATTTTAATCCAGACCTTTACAATCCCAAAGAATGGGCAAGACTTGCTAAAAATGCTGGAATGAAATACGTAGTATTTACAGCAAAGCATCACGATGGATTTTCAATGTATGACACTAAATACTCTGATTATAAAGTAACAAATGCTCCAATAGGAAGAGATCTTTTAAAAGAATTAGTTGATGCTTTTAGAGCGGAAGATATCCGGATTGGATTATACTACTCGCTTATTGACTGGCATCATCCAGACTTTTTAGTTAACGAACACATTCATCCCGAGCGAAACAATCAGCAGGAAATAGAGAATGATAAAAACCGAGACAAGAAGAAATTTCAAAAGTTCTTAATGGATCAAATAACAGAGCTTTTGACCAATTATGGGAAAATTGATGTCTTGTTTGCAGACTTTTCATACCCGCATAAAAAAAATGGAAAAGGAAAATCATATTGGAATTCTGAAGCGCTTTATAAGCAAATTCGAAAGCTGCAACCTCAAATTATTTTAAACGATAGACTTGATTTAGAAGAAGAGGGTGGTTGGGATTATAAAAGCCCAGAGCAGTTTATGCCTCAAAATTGGGTCACCTATCAAGGAGAAAAAGTGCCTTGGGAAACTTGTCAAACTTTTTCGGGTTCTTGGGGTTATCACAGAGACCAATACAGTTGGAAAAGCCCAAGACAAACTATAGTTATGTTAATTGAAACGGTGAGTAAAGGAGGTAATCTACTCCTAAATGTTGGGCCAACTGCTAGAGGCCTCATACAAGATGAGGCAGTTGAACGTTTAGAGGCTACCCAAAAGTGGATGAAATACAACAGTCGTGCTATATATGGCTGTACGGCAGCGCCAGAAGAATTTGAAACACCAGATAATTGCCTTTTGACCTATAATCCAAAAACCAATAGGCTGTATGTGCATGTGTTGGAGTGGCCATTTAAAACAATATACCTGCCGGGCTTGGCTGGAAAAGTCAAATATGCCCAAATTTTAAACGATGCATCAGAATTGAAATTGGGCATCCAAAAAGGCGCTTGGTTGGACGATGTATCAGAAGGTGACAATGGATTAAAAATCAATATACCCGTGCGTTCACCCAACGTAGAGATTCCCGTAATTGAGCTTTTCTTGAAATAACATAAATCAAATGAAACTCCAGGCATTATTTTTATGTGCCCTCTTTGTGAGTAGTTGCACACAGCAATCTGCTCCAAAAATTCACACAAACAAACCGCCAAATATTATTATTGTTTTAACAGATGACCAGGGTTTTAAAGATGTGGGTTTTAACGGATCTCAAGATATTTTGACCCCCAACATTGATAAGCTTGCAAAACAAGGTATTGTGTTTTCAAATGGGTATGTGTCACATCCGTATTGCAGCCCTTCAAGAGCGGGCATTATGACAGGGCGATATCAGCAGCGTTTTGGCCATGAACACAATGTTCCATTTGATTCCGAAGATGTGACGATGGGTACGCCAACAACAGAAGTTTTTCTTCCCCAAAAAATGAAAGACGCCGGATATAATACCTATGCCATTGGCAAATGGCATTTGGGCGACCATCCATCATTTTTACCACACAACCGAGGCTTTGATAAGTGGTTTGGCTTTTCTGGTGGTAATATGAATTTTTGGGGTTTTCCGCAAAAGAATAACCGTATGCATGTGCAGCGTAACGACTTCAAAGTCAACGCAAGCGAACTAAGTTATCTGACAGATGATTTCACAAAAGAAGCCTTGTCAAATATCGAGCAAAACGGAGACAAGCCATTCTTTATGTTTTTGTCTTACAATGCACCACATAGCCCTGACCACACAACCATTGAATATCTAAATAAAACAGCACATATAGAGTTTGGAAAGCGAAGTGTTTATGGTGCTATGATAGCTAGTATTGACAGCGGGGTCGGGAAAATTGATGCGCTTTTGACCAAAAAAGGCATCAGAGACAATACCATGATTATTTTTCTCAGTGATAATGGGGGTAGGCTAGATGTAGCCAATAACAATCCCTACAGAGGTCACAAAGGAATGCTTTTTGAAGGAGGGATTAGGGTGCCTTTTGCGTTGTCTTGGCCAGCCAAGTTGCCGAAAGGTATTACCTATTCAGCACCTATTATTTCCCTTGATTTGTTTGCCACATGCATGGCTGCAGCAGGCCTTGAGTCATATGCATCCGACAAGCTAGACGGCATAAATCTATTGCCTTTTTTAAGTGCAGCCAGCAACCAAGGCAATGAAAGAACGCTATACTGGCGTGTAGCTGGTGGAGAAGAATATGCCATTAGAAAAGGGAACTTTAAGCTGATTAAAAGCGCTTATAAAGACAAAACCATGCTTTTCGATTTAGAGCAAGATGAAATGGAAATATATGACGTTGCTGCTGAGCATCCAGCCGTTGTAGCTCAATTGCTTAAATTGTATGAAAATTGGGACAGCGAATTACAGCCACCACTTTGGACAGATCCGCACATGGAAAATGTCAAAAAAGAGAAAGCAAACACCAAGCAGATTAGGAAAAAATCGCTATCCAAAAAAGAGCAACAGCACTATGACTAGTCAAAATCCTTTTAGCGCTCTGTCTTGGAAAAGCAACTGTTTTCCTTCCCTATTTTTTATTTGCTTAAGCACACTGGGCTTTGCACAACGAACAGCATCAGCAAAACCAAATATCATTTTTATTCTTACGGACGACCATCGCTATGATTTGCTTGGGGCTACAGGAAATGAATTAATCCAAACCCCAAATATTGACAAATTAGCTGAAGACGGAATAATCTTTACAAATGCTCATGTCACCAGCGCTATTTGTACACCCAGCAGGGCTTCCATGCTTTTAAGTCAGTTTGAGCGAAAGCACAATGTCAATTTTAACTCCGGAACCAGCGTTTCTGAGGATGCTTGGAAAACATCCTACCCCGTAGTGCTTCGAAACAATGGTTACTACACAGGATATATTGGAAAAAACCATGTGCCTATAGGAGATGGCGGCTATAAGTCAGGTGTGATGGAGGCTTCTTTTGATTATTGGTATGCAGGTCATGGACATCTCCTTTTTTACCCCAAAGACCGACACGAAATATTCAAAGGTGCTAAGAACGATACACAAGTTGAGATTTTAGATGAAGGCGTTACCGACTTTTTCAGTAATGAACACAAACTCAAAGGGGCAAAGCATTTTTTAAAGCGCATTCCCAAAGACAAGCCCTTTTGTATGAGCATCAATTTCAACTTGCCGCATGGCGCAAGTACCAGTACCATGAAAATGCGCCCATCAGACTCCGATACCTATAAAACCCTATACCGCGATTTAGATATTCCTTTGCCCAAGCACTATGTTGCCAAGGCAGATATAATAACACCAAAACTCCCTGCTGATGTATTGCACGCAGCAGATAGGCAAGATATTTATGACTTTGTTGACAAAGAAGTCAGCTTACGTGAGCGTATGATTCGAAATATGCAGGCCGTATCAGGAATTGATGGTCTTGTTGGGAACCTAAGGGAAACCCTTAAGCGTTTAGGCCTAGATAAAAATACCATCATTATTTTTACTTCTGATCATGGAATTTTTTGGGGGGAATACGGCTTGGGCGGCAAGGCACTTTGTTATGAAGTAAACACGAAAGTCCCCATGATTGTTTACAATCCAACCGCCTCAAAGAAAAGAAGGGGTGTTAGGTCAAATCAATTGGTCCAAACCATTGACATCGCACCAACCATGTTGCAATATGCAGCTGTTCCAATACCTGAGACATATCAAGGAAAAGCTTTAAATGATATTATTGATGCTGAAGACGTTTCTGTTCGTGACTATTTATTTACTGAAAATTTATGGTCTACCCACTTTGGAAACCCACGCTGTGAGGCAGTACAAGACAAACGATGGAAATACATACGCTACTACAAAAACGAAAACTTCTCTGCACAGTATTTTATCAATACTGCTGAAAAATTCAATGTCAATTTGACAAGCATGCTATATGCAAACCACGACCCGCAAATTGCAGTTTACCAATCCTATGTCAACACACCAATTGAAGGCGAGCAGCCCGTTTATGAAGAGCTTTTTGACCTTAGTAATGATGCTGACGAAAAATACAATTTGGCTGCCAATACGACCCATATTGCCAAACTAGAACAAATGCGAAAACTTTGGCGCACGGCTATAGTTGAAGCACGGGGTACGGGCACACCGCAAGTAGTCAGGTTTACTGTTGAAAGTCAAGCAGAGCACAGCGCTAATTTTAAACCAGAATAGGCAACGCCTTTTTCTAACCATTAGACCAACGAACAATGAAAGCGACCAAACTTTTTCTATTTGCACTTGTATTTTTAAGTATTTCATGTAGCAAAAAAACGGCTACCGATCCAGTATCTTTTAATAAAGGTTGGAAATTCCACAAAGGTGATATTGACGGAGCACAGAACGCTGATTTGGACGATGCTTCTTGGCGGGAAATAACCTTGCCTCACGATTGGGCTATTGAAGGACCTTTTGACAGCTCCTACAATGCAAGGAGTGGCGGTTTGCCTTTTCACGGAACTGGATGGTACCGCAAACAATTTGACATGCCAGTCACCGCAAGTGGTAAGCACATAACACTTCATTTTGATGGAGCCATGAACAATGCCAAAGTTTGGCTTAACGGGAATATGATTGGCAATCGTCCTTACGGATATATTGGCTTTTCAGTTGATTTAAGTCCGCACCTAAACTATGGAGAGTCAAATGTTATCGCCGTTCAGTTGGCACCAGAAGACTTTTCGTCTAGGTGGTATCCAGGCGCTGGTATTTATCGCAATACTTGGTTGGAAATAAACAATGAAATTCATGTTGCTAAGTGGGGTACTTTTATCACAACGCCAAGCATTTCTAAAGAGGCCGCATCAATCAATATACTGACCGAGATAGAGAGTGTCGCAACGGAGGATAAAGAAGTACTCTTGCAAACCATCATTTATGATCTAAACAATAGGCAAGTGGCCAAAACCCAAAGTGTGGTTCAAACCAAGCAAAATAATGTGGTAGAGGCAGTTCAAACCACCACTGTCAAATCGCCCATGCTTTGGGACTTAGACACGCCAAACTTATACACAGCCAAGACGACCCTTATTCAGGGCGATAAGGTTTTGGATAGCTATCAGACAACTTTCGGTATAAGAACTATAGCATATGGTGCAGATTTTGGATTTAAACTTAATGGCAAAAAGACCCGTTTTAAAGGGGTTTGTTTGCATCATGATTTGGGCCCGTTGGGAACAGCCGTGAACAAACGCGCAACAGAACGTCAGCTTGAAATCATGCAAGACATGGGGGTAAATGCCATTCGCACCAGCCACAATCCTCCTTCGCCAGAGCAAGTGCAGCTTTGCGACCAAATGGGCTTAATGATACAGGTGGAAGCTTTTGATGTGTGGCAAATGGCAAAAGTGGAAAACGATTACAGTAAACACTTCGATGACTGGCATGAGCAAGATTTACGTGATATGATTCGAGCTTTTAGAAATAGTCCATCTGTTGTGATGTGGAGTATTGGAAATGAAATTTTAGAGCAGTCGCACAATACAAAAGGAACGGAAATAGCTAAAAAACTGGTGGCTATTTGTAAAGACGAAGATACCACAAGACCTACTACGGCCGGGTTTAACCAATATCGAAAGCCAATGGAAAACGGTATGGCTGATGCCATAGATTTGGTTGGTTGGAATTATAAGCCCCGAAAGTATGGGGAGGTGTTGGAAAAGCATCCCGACTGGATTGTTTATGGGTCTGAGACTTCTAGTACGGTAAGTAGCAGGGGAACTTATCACTTACCCATTGAAAAGTACAAAAAACACGAGTCTTTGGAAATAACCAGCTATGATTTTATCGGACCGCCTTGGGCTTATCCACCAGATATTGAATTTGAAGCATTGGAAAAAACAACTGAGAATTTAGGAGAATTTATATGGACGGGATTTGATTATTTGGGTGAACCCACGCCTTATGGTGGGAAAGACAATTCCACCAACGGCTATTGGAACGGTGATTGGCCAGCCAGAAGTTCTTATTTTGGAGCTGTTGATCTTTGCGGACTTCCAAAAGACAGGTTTTATTTATATCAAAGTCAATGGACTAGTTCCCCCATGGTTCATGTGCTACCACACTGGAATTGGGAAGGTAAGGAAGGAGAAATTATACCTGTAGTATCATATACCAATGCAGAGGAGGTAGAACTATTTGTCAATGGAAAATCGCTTGGAAGAAAGCGCAAAGGAATAGACAAAATGCCTATTCCCATTAATTTTATTGACTGGGAAGGCGGTCGTTATAAGGGAACCCATATGTCGCCCTATCGCTTGATGTGGGAAGTGCCTTACCAGCCCGGTTCGCTTAAGGTTGTTGCTTACAATAATGGTGTGGCAGTTGCGGAAAAGCACATAAATACAGCTGGAAAGCCAGCTAAAATTGAGCTTATCCCAGACAGGGATGTGCTTGAGTCAGATGGTCAGGACATTTCGTTTATCACTGTACGTATTACGGATAAGGATGGTAATATATGCCCTAACGCAGATCATTTGGTTAATTTCTCTGTTTCTGATTTGGGAACGATAGCAGCGGTTGGTAATGGAGATCCAGCTACAACTGCGCCTTTCCAATCGAATAAACGTAAGGCATTTAACGGGCTGTGTATGCTCATGGTAAAAACGACAAAAGAAACAGGCACTATTGATGTTCATGCTACTTCTGATACACTCCAAACAGCTTCCGTTTCATTAACGGTAGAATGATGATCACACTTTTTTAAAACGAGCTGTGTATTCAGAAGGAGTCATCTTGTATAAGGTTTTAAAAGACTGTGTGAAATATCCAGCAGTATTAAACCCTGTTCGATACATGCTTTCTTTGGCACTAAACCCCTTTTCCAAGTATTGTGCAGCAATTTTGAGCCTGTAGTTACGCACAAACTCCGTTGGCTTCAGCCCTGTTATCGCCTTAGTTTTGTTGTAAAAAGTAGTTCTACTCATCCCTATATTTTTAGCAAGTAGGTTTGTGGTAAAGGACGCATTATCCAGGTTACGTTCTATTTCAGCTATAACTTTCTGTATGAATTGCTCATCAACTCCTTTAACTTCTACAGGATTGGGTTCAAAAGGTGCTTTTTTAAACTCGTCATGAATTCTTTTCCTGTTTTCAAGTAATGAGCTAACCTGCATTTTCAAAACATCCATATTGAAGGGCTTTATCAAATACACGTCTGCACCAGCTTGAAGGCCCTCCACTCGAGACTCATTTGTGGTTTTCGCAGAAAGTAAGATAAAGGGAATATGATTTGTGTTTATATCAGTTTTCACTTCCTTACATACTTCAATTCCATCTACGCCCGGCATCATAATGTCACTAATAATAACATCTGGAGATTTTTCACGGGCGACTTCAAGCCCTTTAGTACCGTTCACACAACTTATAATAGCGTAGTTGTCACTTAATTCGGAGGCGATGTAATGGTTTATTTCAATATTATCCTCAATGATTAATAGTTGGGGCTTGCCTCCATTTTCATAAGAAATAACTTCTTCCCTATCATTGGCTTGATGTTTTGGCAAATCTAGGTTTTCTAAGATAAGTTCTTTATCATCAATCATTTGATCGGACGTTAGATGTGCGGTTCCTAAAGGTAATTTAAGAGTAAATGTACTTCCCGCATGAAGCTTACTTTTAACAGTTAATACGCCACCGTGTATTCTTGCTAAACTTTGAGAAAATGATAACCCAATTCCAACCCCTTGATTTTTTTTATTTTGATTGTCAGCTTGGTAAAAGCGGTCAAAAATATTTTTAAGTTCGTTTGGTTTTATTCCTAAGCCATTGTCTGTTACACTTAAGGCGAAATATCCCTCTGGATAGTTTTGGTTTGGGTTTTTCATTATAACCTTGATGCTTATGTTTCCATTCTCGGAAGTGAATTTAACCGCATTTGACAATAAATTATGAACAATTTTTTCTAATTTATTTACATCTACCCAGCCAAATATTTTCTTTTCTGGAAGATGGTATTCGATAGAAATATTTTTTTTATCGGCCAATGAATTAAACTGTTCACTTATTTTTTTGACGACGCTTACAATGTTTATATGTGCACAAGCGAGTTGTATTTTCCCTTGCTCTAGTTTTCGGAAGTCTAACAGCTGTTTTGTTAATTTTAAAAGATAGTCTGCGTTGCGTTGAATAGTGGTGTATGATTTTAGACGATCTTCTTTTTTAAGTGAATCAATTTTACTGATGAGTTTTTCTACAGGTCCTAGTATAAGCGTAAGAGGCGAACGTAATTCATGCGATATGTTGGTAAAAAATTTAAGCTTTGCGGCATTTAATTCTTTTTCTTTTTCTTTTTCTAGCCGATCAAATTCCAGTTTACGTTTCCGTCTAATATCGATTAGTGTGTACTGCCCAAATAGGAGCAAAATAATGAGACACAAAATGAAATAAAGGATTTTGGTGAGAGTAGTCCAATACCATGGTGGATAAATCGTAATCTTCAATGATGCAGGTGCTGCTGACCAAGTACCATTATCATTACTTCCAAAAACATAAAATGTATAATCACCTGCGGGTATATTGGTATAATTAGCAATTCTTAAGGCTGACGAAGTTTCAATCCATTCTTTATCAAAACCATCAAGTTTGTACTTGTACTTATTCAATAAGGGATTGTCATAGTGAAGCGCCGAAAAGCTTAGTGAAAAGTTATTGGCATTGGCGTCCAAATAAATATGCTCTGTGTGTGTAATACTGTTTTCTAAATATATATCTCCGTCAATGACTTCAAGTGGCTTTACAGGCGTGTACATCACATTTAAGGCTGTTAATACAGTCTTTGGGGCAATATCTGTAAACGTATTGTTGTTTGGAGTGAATACATTTATTCCATTAATCCCTCCGAAAACCAATTCATCATTTCCTCTTTTAAGTGCTGAAATTTCACTCATTTCTGGGTTTTGTAACTCACTAGCGAGAAAGGTTTGATAGGTTTCGTTTTTTGGGTTAAAGGCGATTAGACTATTGTTGGTACCCACCCATAAGACACCATTGCTGTCTTCGGCTATAGAATTGATGACATCATCTGGAAAAAGACCATTTTGACGATTAAAGCGCTTAAACCCAATTACCGATCCATCTAACCCACGAATCATTTTATTTAGTCCCCCACCGATAGTGCCCACCCAAAGGGTATTGTCGGCACTTTCAAAAATTTGCAAGATGTAGTTACTGCCAATACTAGTTGCGTCTTTGGGGTTGTGTTGATAAGAAACAAATGTACTTTTGGATATATCCGTACTATTCTCGTCCAATTTATTTAAACCATTGTTTGTAGATAGCCATAAGACGCCATAACTGTCCCTGTAGATATCGCGAATAATCTTTCCAGACAATTGTTTGTTTTCGTTGGGAGAATCTATAAAGGTGAATTTAATGTTATCTCCACTATCCGTCCATTTTGCTAAACCCAAACCATGACCATAATAACCGATCCAGAGTTGTTCTTTTCCCTCACCCATAACAGAATGAATAGCTCTGTAAAAAACATTATTACCATCTGTTTGGGGTTTGTTGTATTTTTTAAAACGAAATGACTTTGGAGTAGTATTTCGGTTTATTTGGAGCCTGTTTAGCCCTCCATTTTCTGTAGAAAACCAGAGTATAGAGTTGTTGCTATCAATAATATTTTCAGAAATAGAAAAAACTTTCTTAGAGCTGAGTCCTCGACCGTCTTTAGCTGATGTAAATACATTAAAATACGTGTAGTTTTTATTCTTTCGATTTAAATAACTGAGTCCACCTCCCTCTGTTCCAATCCAAAGGTTTCCAAACTGATCTTCGTGTAAACTCCTTATTTTATTCCCCCCTAAACTATAAGAGGTACTGCCCTTACTAAAGTGACCAAAGCCAAAGGTATTATTCGTTTTCTTGTATATGCCCCCACCGTTAGTTCCTACCCAAAGGTTGCCGGTTTTATCTAAAAAAACAGATTTAACAGTGTTGTTTTTTAGTGTCAAAAAATCTAGTGTTTCAAAGTCCACCTTATCTACACGAAGCTTGCCTTGATAATAGGTGACTGATGACAGCCTATCCTTAAGTACACACCAAAGCGTGCCTTTTGAATCAACTGTAGCTGCTTCGTCAGTTATGTTGACTGAAATAGTAATCCTTGACTCATTTTGATGATAGCTTATGCTATCGTCTTTTAAAATCCATTTTGAATTGTTTTTAGCTTTAATTTGCTTAACAAAGTAGGCATCGCTGTGTGGCTCAAAGGATATGTTTTGCAAATCTGTTTCTGTTTTTGAGTATTTAAGGGCATATGTTCCTTCGCTTGTTTCGAAATAAACAGCTTTGTCTTTGGTGTATATTCTTTTGGCATTGTTTTCTATTTTTAACTTGTCAATGTTGCTTAAAAGAGAAAACGCCATTTCATCAATATTTTCTTTAATTACAGCATAGCAAATTTTAGATTTGAACTGTACCCACAAAACTCCATCTTCACTAATGACAATTCTATTGGCGTAACTTCCCATCTTAGAAGTGGCTGAATTAAAACTTTTAAAGCGCTCTGTTTTTGAATTGTAAAGACTTAAGCCACCATCTAACGTTGCGATCCACAAGTTTCCAAAGGAGTCTTTCTTGATATCCTGAACGATTCTTCCCGAAATGGTAGTATCATCACCACTAATGGGCTTAAATACTTCAAAATTGTATCCGTCAAATTTGTTAAGTCCATCATTTGTCCCAAACCACAAGAACCCCTCATTGTCTTGCGTGATGCAGTTAATATCGTGTTGTGACAACCCATCTTCTGCAGTAAAATTTTTAAAAAGATAAGGCTGCTTTTGACTGTAGCCCAAAAAACAAGTAAGTAATATAAACTGGCACAGAAAAGCAGTTGTTTTTTTCACGGGAATCAGATAAATGATTGTAATATTTAACTAAATTACGTTTATTTAATTGAAACTAAAGGCAAATGCTAACTAAAGCCTCTTCATAATATGAATATGATTATGTGCCGTACAAAAAAGAACATTACTGGAAGAGCTTTGGTATTGGTTTGTTGTTATTTGGTTAACAATTGAAACTAACTCCTTATTAATCAACACCACTAATGAGAAAATTATTAACTATTGTAAACACTACAAGTCAAAAGCTTTTCCGCCATACGATAATTATACTCATTGCCGTGCTGAGCTTTACAGTTTATGCGCAGAAAACTATTGTTAAAGGAACTGTTATTAGCGCTGAAGATGGCCAGCCTATTCCAGGTGTAAACATACAAATTGAAGGCACGGAAATGGGCTCCTCCACAGACTTTGATGGATTTTATTCTATTGAAGTAACTGAAGGATCAACCCTTGTGTTCACATACATAGGTATGATGGAAGCCAAGGTTTTGGTTTCCCAATCCACCCACAATATTGTCATGGAAACAAGCACCACGGGATTAGACGAAGTAATAGTTGTGGGATATGGAACCATGAAAAAGCGAGAACTGACAGGTGCAGTTGCTTCTGTCAAATCTGAGGATATTGTCAAAACAGCAACATCAGATTTTGCTTCTTCCTTGCAGGGAAGAATGGCAGGCGTTAGCGTCAGGCAAGGCAATTCAGCTCCAGGTGAAAATGCGCAAATTACTATACGAGGTATAACCTCTTTCCAAGAAGGCGGCTCTGGCCCTTTATACGTTGTTGACGGAGTTACCTACATCGAAAACCCAAACATTACACCTCAAGAAATAGAATCAATAGAAGTCCTGAAAGATGGTGCATCTGCATCCATATATGGTTCTAGAGCTTCAGGGGGTGTTATTCTCATAACTACCAAAAAAGGGAAAGAAGGCTCGATGAATGTCAGTTTGGATTCGTATTACGGCGTCCAAAACATAAACTCAGGAATTGCTTTAGCAAATACAACAGAGTCATTGTATATTAACGATATTTTGTATAGATATCAAGAAACAAACCAATTTAATCCGCTGGATTTTAATAAAGATGGTCTACTGTTCAATACGGATTGGATGGGTGACCTTCAGGTAGATATGGCGCCTATTCAAAACCATTCTGTTAGTGTAAGTGGCGGTAAAAATGGTCTTACATATAATGTTATCGGTACTTATTTTAGTCAAGATGGCTCCTTGTATAATTCAGACTACGAGAAATATTCATTACGATCAAACACCTATTTTAAAAAGAACAAGTTTAGCGCACAAGCAAACCTCAGTGTCAATGTTAGTGACCAGAACAAAGAGCCCTATGCACTAATTTACGATGCCATTCGATTACAGCCTTACCGCAGACCATTGGATGCAAGTAGCGACACTTTTACAATTGGCGGTACTAGCCCTGAGAATATCTCAAACTTTGCAGGGAAGTTAAAACAAGAAAATGAAACGAAAATCAATTCCTTTAATGGGAATGTTCGTTTAAATTATGAAGTAATCGTCGGATTAAAACTAGCAGCAAATCTAGGTAAATCATATTACAGCAAAAAAGACAGATTTTTTAACCCTAGCTTTCTAATTTATAATGAGGAAGGTGTAGAAAACCCCACGGCAAGTAACTATAACGCACAATTAAGACTGGGGGACGGAACAAATAATAGAAGCATTGCTGAATTCACCATGAACTACGCTAAAAGCTTTAAAAAACATCACCTCAAAGTGCTAATTGGAAACACCTACGAACAATCATCTTATGAATTTTATAGAACAGGCGCAGACAACATATCCAATAACATAACCCCTGTACTTGGAAATGGTGAACCAATCGTAGGAACTCATTTTATTAATAAAACCAATAGCATATCCTATCTAGGAAGGATAAACTACAACTACAATTGGAAGTACATGCTAACGGCTGTGGTGCGCCGCGACGGGTCTAGTAATTTCGGAGCTTCTGAACGTTACGGGCTATTCCCCTCAATTTCTGGGGCATGGAACTTGTCAAATGAGCCATTTTTTAGCAGCTTAAAAGACAAAATATCCATGGCTAAAATTCGCATTGGATACGGCACTACAGGAAGTGATAGAATACCTCCGTACGCGTTTAGCCCAGTTGTTATTTCAAACGTTGACTATCCGTTAGGCGGTGGAAGCAATTTGGCATCGGGTATGACTCAGCCAGGATATGCAGACCCTAACCTAAAGTGGGAATCCAATATCAGCAAGAATTTTGGAATTGACCTTGACTTTCAGCGCGGAAAGGCAGGTTTAGTAATTGATATATACGAGCAAGACAAAAAAGACATGTTGCTCGCTATCGTTCCCCCTATTTCTGCTGGTTCTACTCCAGTTAGTGGACAAACGTATGATCGATTCCTCACCAATATTGGGAATTTACAGAACAGAGGAATCGAGATAGCAGGACACTTGAATCAAGACTTCGGTGACGTTCACATAAAGTTTGGTGCCACATTTACCAAAAATGAAAACACAGTTGTTAGCCTTTCAAGAGAGGGCGAGTTTATTTTCGATGGCTATCCAAATATAGTTCGTACAGGCCAAACAGAACCTGTAGCAGTACTTGAGGCAGGATTGCCTGTTGGTGCATTTAAAGTTTACGAGACTGCAGGTACAATTAAAACAGATACAGAGCTAACTGCATACCAACAATTGGTACCGACAGCTCAAAAAGGTGATTTACGTTATGTAGATACTGATGGTGACGGTTCACTTACGGCAAATGACAAGGTCTACAAGGGCTCATACCAGCCAGACTTTGAATATGGTTTTACCATTGATATGGATTATAAAGCGTTTGATCTTTCGGTCCAGCTTTATGGTGTTGAAGGAAGTACTATTTATAACGGGGCGAAGCAATTTGCCTATAGTATGAAACGCCACAGAGACTTGGTATATAGCTGGACAGACCTTAATCCAACGGCGAATATTCCCACACCACGTTCGAATATTGAACACCCCAATGTTCAAACATCTACCGACTTATTTTTAGAAGACGGTTCATTCTTACGTGTACGAAATATTATTCTTGGTTATTCACTCCAAGAGGATATCCTTAAAAAAATAGGGGTTGACAAATTGCGCATTTACGTAAGTGCACAAAATCCAATCACATTTACCAGTTATACAGGTTTTGATCCTGAGGTCGGAAGTAACAATCCGTTTACTGGTGGATTGGATCGTGGGAACTATCCTGTTTCTGCCACATATCTAACCGGATTATCCATCTCATTCTAACGATTAAAAAACTACAGATGAAATTATTTAATACATACATTTTAATGACAGTTGGAATCCTTTTCCTTTCTAGTTGTGAGAAGGATTTTTTAAATATTGAAAACCCCAATGACCTAAGCTCAGCTTCGTTTTGGTCAACGGAAAGTGAGATCCAACAAGGTCTCGTTGCTACATATGGTGCGTTACAGCTACAAGGCATGTTGGGTGGTTCTTCCGCTATTCAACATCCCGTTCGCTCTGACGTAGGCCGACCTAACAATTGGAACGCTAATGCCATTGGCTTGAATACTCTTACGTATAATGAGAATACACAAATTGTAGGTCTCCGTTGGCGTGATGCGTATATTGGTATTTACAGAGCCAATCAAGTGCTGGCTAACTTAAGTAATGTAGAAATGAGCACTGCTGTCAGTACACAAATTGAAGCTGAGGCAAGGTTTTTACGCGCATTCTTTTACAATTCACTTTACAGGGGATATAATGGCGGAAGTGTCATTATTCATACGACTGTACCTGAAATGAGAAATGATTTTTATAAAAAACCATCTCCAGCTAATGATGTTTATGCGCTTATTTTACAGGATTTGGAATTTGCATATCAAAACTTAGCAAAAACTTATGATGACAGTGCTGACTTAGGTAGAGCAACTTGGGGCGCAGCAACCGCTATGTTGGGAAAGTTACATCTTAATGAGCATAACTATACAATTGCAAAAGAATATTTTAAAGAGATACTAGACTCTAACTTATATATGTTAACAGAAGATATAGGCGACAACTTTGACGAGGAACACGAATTTAACAGCGAGTCCATTTTTGAGGTAGCATTTTCAATAGATGCAAAGCCTGGAACTTCATACGGAGCTCAAGATGGACCTACGGGATCAGAAGCATCAAACCGCGCTATAGGGTTAGCGACTACACAAGGTGGAGGTTATCGCACAGTTATGCCATCATACTATATGACCATGCTCTTTAAAAATGACGTGATGGACATGACAAATCCAATAAATGCTTCGCGAACGGGTTCGGCTCCGTACTCGATTCGGGCATCGGTTTCGGTAGCGATAGCTGATGACGATAATACAACCTTATATCAACGTTCCTCGGATACTGGAGGCGCATACAACAACAGTGAAGCGTCATATTTAAAGAAATTTCAAAACTGGCATTTGCTTCGCGAGAGCGATCAAAGTGTTTCTGGAATTAATGAACGAGTGATTCGTTTGGCTGATGTTATGTTGCTTTACGCCGAATGTGTATTGCAAACAGGCGGTGACTACACCAATGCATTGGATATGGTCAATGAGATTCGCACACGTGCCGGTGTAGTTCCCTTAGCAGAGGCAGATTATGATGATGATTCCTTAATGGAGCACATTATGTGGGTGGAACGCCCTCTTGAGCTTATGTTTGAGGGACATGATATTCGCTGGGAAGATCTAACACGTTGGGGAAAAGTAAAAGAGCAGTACACCCGCTTGGCAGCTAAATCTTATGTTATCAGCGCCAAGGAACTCCACGAATATGATCCTGCTATACATGGATCTTTAAATAAGATAAAAGAGTTTGTTGAAGCTGCAAATGTTTACAGCCCAGAAGCACATGATTATTTCCCAATTCCTGCAACTGAATTGAATTCAAACCCAGACTTTTTAGACTAATAGCATGAAAAAATTAAACGCGTTTAAACCAAACCAAGTAATGAAAAAATATATCAACCATACAGCGATTGTACTTCTGGTCATGGGTCTAATACTTTCGTGTGAAAAGGATTATGATACGCCAGAAGCCAATCAATTTTCGGATGCTGTTGCAGTAGCATCAGGGAATAAAAGAATTGAGCGTGGAAATATAACCTCCTTTGCAGACTTGTCCAAAGGAGTTGTAAATCGCACATGGACAATTCCTGAGTCAGCAACAATTACTAACTTGAATGGAAAGAATGCATCTAGCTTAGATCTGATTCATGTTCGTTTTGACGAGCCTGGAAATCATGCAGTTAATCTAAAAGCTGACTTTCAGGTTGATTCTATAATGCTAGATACGACCTTTAACGTAACTATTTTGGATCATATCCAAACGAAACTCGAGATCATGTCCATAGATGCTGGTTTTTCTGAAATTATGCCTGATCAGATAACCATGTACGAGGGTGGTACAATCAACTTTAAAGATGCATCCTTGGGTATACCAAATAGAAGAAAATGGACGCTGCCTGGCGGTGAGCCATCTTCAGCAGGCGGAATCAGTGTTGACGAAGATGAAAAGGTAAAAAACATCGCTGTATCCTATCCAACGATTGGCACCTATGATTTGACATTAGTGAGCTGGCGTCAATATCCAACAGGTACCAAAGACACGCTATACCTAAAAGATTATGTTAATGTTGTTAAGAATATAGACCCACCGTCAATAAAGAGTATAACTGAAAGTGAAACTGGAATCATTCATCTTGCCTATGATTTGCCGTTAAAATTGACCAGCGACATAGTACCCAACTTGACGCTAACTGTTGATGGGACAGCCGCTACAATTTCAAGCGCTGTTATAAATCCTGATGATGATAGGATTGTTGATATAGCTACTTCGGCAAACATACTCAATAACCAAGCAGCCAAATTATCGTATGATGGAAATGGCGGATTGATGCGTGTTAATGATATTAAGGCACCCGCATTTACAGATCAAATTGTAACTCTGTTTTCACCACCAAACTTAGCAGGTGATGAAGTATTTGGATTTGAAGATGGTGGTGCTGGTTGGTCTCCGCCGTGGGTTTGGGATAGCAAGGGGACTACTTCGTTCCCAGACGATTTTGCTGCATCAGGAACTTATAGTTTAAGAATGGAGGCCACAACTGATGCAAAGGTCCGTGCTTATAGCAGGAAAAATGTAAATAAGGGTAAACTTACAGGTGAGTTTGGACTAGTTGCAGGACAAAATGTTACCATTGAATACAAGGTCTGGATTGACCCTTCTTTTACAGCTCCAGGATTGCAAGTTGAGCTTTTTCGCGCTTCCAAATGGGGTGCGTCCGTAGGCTTCTATTCCGATGTGTCGAGCTTACCAAGAAGCGAGTGGGTTACCATTAGTTTGCAAGGGGTTAAGAGTTGGGAAGTGACGGATACCGAAGATTACTGGATGTCCATCCGATATGGCAACATAGGTGTTATTTATATCGATGACATTAAAGTATACGAACCGCAATAAACGACAGTTATCGCATTAGCAAAATAAAATATAAATGTACATAAGTAACGAAGTAGTATTGAAAAAGCTCATTGTCGTTTTTATGTGCTTTTTTATTGATACGCTATATGCTCAGCCTAATTTAGTTACGGTAGATGCAACAACACAACGCTTTATAGGACCCGTCTCAGAAATAGATCGCTCCAAGTTTTTTGTGATTCACTCGGCACCCTTTGCGAGCAAGCCTATTCACCAATCCTTTTATGAAGAATACAACGTTACGCCTTCCGGCAGAGGTTTTTACGGACCGGGTATTGATGCCAAAAAGCAAAAAGGACAAGTTGGCGTATATCCCAAGGCTAAGGTCAAAAAAGGAAACAAAACAAAAACGGTACGCCGTTTTGTTGCAACGGAGCATCCACGAAACTTGTATAAGGAAGGCATTGATATAGAAGCGCTTTCGGATTGGGCTGTACAGTATTTTAAGAACATGGATGACGACAAACGTCCATTGTGGTACGAACCCATGAATGAGCCTTTTGTGCACGCCAAAGACTTTTATGACGAAAAAGATTGGGATCCTGTTGCAGAAGTGCGTGTCAAAACTGAAATGTCCAAAATGTATCGGGCTATAGCAGCTAAAATTCATGCAGAACCGTCCCTAAAAAACATAAAAGTAATGGGCTATGGAGCCGCTTGGCCTTCGTTTGAACTAAAGGATTTTAACAACTGGGAAACGAATATGGGTCTCTTTTTGGATATCGCTGGAGATGAAATGGATGCGATATCCTATCACTTATACGATGGGGTAAATCAAGCAGGACAGAACAACAAACGACAGGGAAGTAATAACGAGGCCATTATGGACATGATCGAAACCTATAGTGTAAATCGCTGGGGCTATGTGAAGCCACATGCCATTACGGAATACGGTGGAATTGTAAAAAATGAATTTACACTTGTGCGCAATATGCAGTCTATCCGTGCGCAAAACGGGATGATTTTTAGTCTGATGGACAGAGAAGATCGATTGGAAATTTCCATTCCATTCAATACGGATGAAGCCAAGTGGCATATAACCAAAAAAAACAAGTATTTGCCTTACAAGGCTGTGTTGTGGCGTCCTGAAAACATGGGCGTTCCAAAGAGTGAAATTTCGGGTTGGGTGTACACCAATCGCATTCACTTTTATGATATATGGAAAGATGTAAAAGGAAAACGCGTATCCGTTTCTACATCAAACCCAGATATACAAGTACAGGCATTTACAGATGAGAAACAACTGTATGTTGCCTTAAATAATTTAGACGAGCGTCCACAAAAAATTGATTTCCGACTTAAGGGAGTTGAAGAAAGCATACAAAGTATATATGTAAAATCCTTAACGGTATTTGAAGATGATTTACCGCGTTACTACGAAACGACAGTTCCATCAATTCCAAGTAAATTTTTTCTTGATACAGCCGAAACCATAGTATTAGCGTACACACTTAAAAAGTCAATTGATTTTTCTAGAAAAGTTATCGAAACACACCATTATTCGAAAGAGTTTCTCGTTCCAATTGAGGCACATAAAAAGATGGCTTATATTTTTGATAATGTTAATCCAAATAAGCTTGTCGCAGCAAGTTTGCGTATGAGCATTGGGCGTACGCATGATTTATCAAAGCGACCATTGATTAAAATAAATGATACTACTATTGCAATACCTTTTAACTGGAAAGGGTACGACCAAGCGAATCGGAAAAAGTTTTTTGGGGCTATTGATATTCCGATCCCAACTGACCTGATTAAAGAAAAGAACAATGTACACATTCGTTTTCCAGACAGCGGTGGTCATCTAAGTACTTTAATTCTGGATGTCAAAATTCTAAATGAATGAAGTGTAGCTCCGTAAAATTAACAATGGCCATACTTTGTTGCTTGCCTTTTTTAGTAAAAGCCCAGAGTGTAGTAAATTTCTCCGATGCAGAAGGTTTTGTAAATGGTGCATTGCTTACTTCTCAAGCAAATTGGAGTGCAAGTTCATGGACAGTTGACACCAATAATGGAGGAGTAATCAAAACTTCAAACGATTGGAAGCGTGCTGCTTGGCAAAAAACATTTCCGATTACAGAACTAGGAGACATGATTAAGCTTCGTGTTGACTTAAACTTTTCTGGAATTATTAATGAAGTAAACAAACCACTTTTTAAAGTTGGTTTTAGTACATCTGGTAATGTAGAATACACCAACCCAGTAGCAAATACTGTTTTTTTATCTGTTATAAATGACGCTGATTACCCATATCCCATACTCCAACTTAGACACAATAATAATTCAAACGCACTAATGCCTGATGCTTATTTGGAGCTTGCTACCAGCCAGGAAGCAACAGCATCTGACGATTTAGCAGTTGAAATAACACTCACCCTTGGCCAGGACGCTTCTTCTTCAACGATTGAAGCCAAACTAATAAATGTAACAGATGCTACTGAAACGGAAT
>Ga0228652_1000287_pt1 | contig 28586 bp, 21 predicted proteins | sample 64DmetaG_FD_183030 | JGI IMG/M metagenome (GOLD analysis project Ga0228652, IMG submission 183030) | Seawater microbial communities from Monterey Bay, California, United States - 64D | ecosystem: Environmental > Aquatic > Marine > Coastal | place: USA: California | collected 2016-10-05
AATAAAGAAATCTAATTGTTTGTCTTGTCTTGTGCTGAAAAAATTATTTAAATCCAAACCATAAGATTCATCAAGCTCCAACTGAATGGTAGCTGTGTATTCTATTGGGCTTATAGTCTCCATTTTGGAAATTGATGTTTGACCCACTGTGTAAAACGCCTTGTTCTTCCTGTTTAAAGAATAATCAAAACCAATAATCCTTAGGTCGTTGAAATCTGGGCAGCTAACAGACAAGGAACTTTGGTTCGGTACGGATATTCTGTTCTCCAAAGATCCAAAACCCTCTCCAGAATTTACCCCACTTTCTATGTCATCCGCTATAACAAAACTCGTTGTAACTCTGGGTACAGCTCCAACGGCACAATTAACAGCATAAGACGACAAATACCCACTCTTAAACCCATAATAATTATTCTCAGATTCGTCTACTACACTAGCAGCTAATGTTCTCCCGTATCCAGTACACCTATGCAACACTGGATCTTTATATAAAAGAGACCTAGTTATAGACATTGTTTTCTTCATAGGCCCAGAAACAGAAGTAAACCCCTTTCTTGTACCAAGAGGTTTCACCAAAGACGCTGAGTTTTGCGAAGAAAAATTAAAAGACTCTATGCCTGGAAGTTCAAAACCACCAACATACATTTTTGATTCGTGTCCAAGTTTAGCTCCAAACATAAAATTTAACTTCTAAGCGAACCTCCCAGTCTCTTCTCTTCCCTAATTACTTCAAGAACCTTATCTTTAATTTGTTTTGCAAGTTCCTGTCTTTTCTTATTATCCTCCATAGCTCCAGAGCTTTCTGTCTTTTCTCGACCCTCAGAGCTAGAACCACCACCTCCATTGGAGTTGCCTGAACCGCCCGTTACGGTTATATTGATTTCCCCAGCATTTTCTCTGGTGACGTCAATAAGCTCTTCCATTTTTTCGATAAGTTCTTCTGATGATTCTCCGCCTACTCCCTGTTCTGTTCCAGCATTTGCGGCTTCCAGATTACCCTGTCCTATTCTTTGTGTTGCGGCACTGTTTAAAACAAACTCTCCGCCAGTCAACATTGCTGGAACGTCATCTATTCCTGTTCCGTTTGGTATATATCCTCCAGTCGCTCTAGGATAAACGCCTGTACCAGTACCAACACCACCTTGGTAAGTATTAAGGTTGTCTTCCAGTTGTAACGCTTTTGGTATATTACCAAGACCAATCCTCTTGTCTAAATATTGCTGGACAAAAGGAGTATTTATGTTGTCTTTAAAATATTGATTTGAATTAAGAGAAACGCCGCCTCTTTCATTGAACATATTAGAGAGTCCACCATAACTTTGTGTTTGGCCAGGTAAACTACCCCCACCTAAGAAACCTTTAGCTCCTATTTTAAATTTATCTAAACGGCTAAGTACTGTTCCGTCAGCTTTTGCCAAGGCTTCTGCACCTTTTACAGCATTACTAGCCCCATTAATTCCAGATGTAATACCAGCCGACACAAAGGTCATAGCTAGATTAGTTAGTATTGCTTTTCTTTGTGCTTTTTTGGCCTTCTTTTCTTCTTCTCTTCTCTTTAAATATGCAAAATAATCTTTTTGATATCCAACATTTAATTCAAAAGCTTGACCTTTTGCATCCCTAGTTGCTTCTTGCAGCGGAGTATTTCTATTCCTACCAAAATTAGTCAACCTAACACTCTCAGGCTCCAAAGCTAACACAGCTGCACCAGCTGAAGGAGAACTTATATAGTCTTTTTTACCAGAAGTAAAACCTTGAGTTGCAAAATCCAATAAGTCATTTGCTCCCGTTATGTTCCCAGAATCATAAAGCCCTGGGGCAAAGAAATCTCCACCTTTGCCTGTTTGTCTTTTGTATTTAAAGTTTTCGTCCCGCTTGTTTCCAAATATATCAGCTTGTACAAGTCCTCCGTTTGCAAATTTCTGAACAGCACCCTGATTAACTTTATCAAGAAATCCTGGGCCATATTTATCTACTGATTTTTTATTGAGAACAAATTCGCCTCCCATTGTCATTGCTGGAACAGAGCCTGAAAGAGCATCAGGTACAACCTTGGAAGATTTTTGCTTAATCTCGTTCAAAAAATCAACTGCTATAGTCTTACCAAAAGATTCTGTGTTTGTAGCTTGTTCTGGTTGTGCCTGAGAATTCCATCTAGAAATAGGTATACCAGACTCAACCCTACCAGTCACAAATGGAGATTTTTCTATTCTTGTGGTATTTTCAGAACTTGCCCCTACAGTCCACCTAGATGCCTCTAAACCAGATTCTGTTCTACCAGATTTACTAGGCTGTTTAGCTGGATTTGGCTGACTTGCTTCTTTAGTCCATTTGGATACAACTATTCCAGACTCCGAACGAACCTCTTGATCCTCTTCTTCGAAATACTCCCTCTCAAAATCTTCTTTACCTTCGTATACTGATTTAGGCGTCCATCTGCTAATGAGAACTCCAGAATCAGACCTATAATTCAGGCCTTTTTCAAGTTCTGATTTTTTTGCATTTAAATAGGACGATTCCCTAGTCCAAGAAGATGCCAAAAGTCCAGACTCTGTTCTAACGTCTCCTGAAGGCTCTCTATAACCATCCCTCTCTTCTGTTCTGTCTGATCTTGGGGTCCAACTCGAAGATTGAGTCCCAGACTCAGTCCTCACCATTCCGCCCTGATTATAGCCTTGTATGTTTCCCTGATTCAAGGCGTTCATGAAGTTAGGGCCATACTTTTGCACCGCGCTTTTCTTCATCACATACTCTCCACCCATTAATACTGCTGGCACATCGTCTTTTGTTCCAGAGCCTCCAGAAATCATACCACCTTCAGCAAGAGCTGGCGCACTGCCAAATACAGATCCCAAAGCACCCGCACCCTGCCTAAATAAATTATCAAGGCTTGCTTTAGCCATTCTGCTGGCAAAGTCCGATGCGGCGCTTCTAAGAACATCGCCCAAGCTTTCACCCTTCGTTATAGCGTCTACCATACCGCTAGATAGTGAATCTATGAATTGATCAGCTCCTTGAGCAAATGATTCTTTCAGTCTCTCTATCCCTTCTTCTCCAGTTATGCCAATCTTTTTAAGTCGATCACCAATTCCTTGGGTAAGTTTTTCTTCCGCCTCTATTTGCGTTTTTATTTTCTGGAGATCTTCGTTACTTGCTCCAGACTTAAGGGCATCCCTAAATTTATTCCTAAGTGCCAATATCTTAATTGTCTTCTCAAGTTCAAATTCAAGATCTACTCTTGTGGCTGTTGATGTGGTTTTTCTTATTTCTGCTCTCTTTGATTCAAGGGCAATAAACTCTTGTTGCTTACGAGTAGCATCTTCGTTTGAATCTCCTTGTGATAAAGCGTCTTTAGCTACATTTACTCCTTGTATGTTTGTAATAGCGGATTGTATTTGACTTGGGTCCGCAGAAGTGAAGGCGGTAAATTGAGATTGTGCAAGGCTATCTCCCAATCCCTGAATGGCATCTCTTGCTATATTGTTAAAGTTAGTTAAAGCGGCTGATAAAGCATTGGTTGTATTCGTTGCTTGTTGGGTCGCGTTTGCTATTGCTTTTTTGTTCTCTTCGTCTTGATCGGCGAATCTCTTATCGGCTTGAGCTCCTCTTTCTGCTGCTTGAGCTTTTGCTTCAGCTGCTTTTTGTGCTGCTGCCGCTTCTTGTAGTTCGACATCCTTTACTACCGAATTTGTATATTCCCGAGCTTCCCTAGATGCCTCAGCCATCATATCTCCCCTAACATTATAATTTGCAGCTGAAGAACTCATTGATTCAGCCTCTTGCACAGGATCGGCAGGGGCTCGTTGAGGCAGTAACCCATCACCATCTTCGAACCTTCCCTGAACTCTGTCTTTTATTTTACTAAACAGACTTTTAGCAGCATCACCGAAAAACTGGGTTGGGTTTGACAAAAATCGACCAAAAGCTAATAAATCACTAGAGAAATTTTCTGTAGCTGTGGCCAATACATCTATTGCGGTTTCTTCCCTAACCATCAGAGCAAGAGCACTGGTTTCTCTGGCCTTAGCATCTTCTGCAGCTTTGTTATCCGCGTTTATAATAGCCGACTCAACCTTAGGAGTTAGCGATACAATTTGCGCTCGAGTCTTTGCTCCAGTTATATCTTTTTCAAGAGTTCTCTTATCTGCCCCAGACAAACCCGAAGACCTAACATCCCTAATCAACTCATCCTGCAAACTCCTTATTAAGTTTCTAAGAGCAAGTGCGGCATCATTCTGAGCTTTCTCTATTCCGAGATTGGCTATTGCTTTGCTGTTAGAAAAGGAACCCCTTGAGCCCTTGCCTATATTTCCACCCTCTAAAGCCAGTCTTCTTGCTTCAATATCAAGATCGGCTTGTCGTGATTGAGAATCCTCAGAAGATCTTGATGAAGCTAGTGCCCTATCTCTTATTTTTAGAGCTCTCTCTTCCTCTTTTGTTTGAGCTTTAAGTATGTCAAGTCTAGCCTTAGCTAATTCGTTTCTAGCGTTTTCAACTATTGACGATGCTTTTATTGCATTACTTTCCGCAGTCACAGAGTCTACAAACTTTTTAGCTAAACCTGCTTTGACATCCAAGCTTATGAGTTGTTCCTTAAGACTTTCTGCTATATCACCTTCAAAATCAGCACCAGCTCTAATTTTTTGATTGGTTTCTCTAAGCAGAGTATTTACTTTTTCGTAATCAGCGACAATAGTCTCTCCTGATCCAGTCGCAGAAGAAAGTCTCCTTATTGCTTCTGAACTCTGGACCCTCTTAGTGAACGCATCAGTAAGTTCGCTCGAAAGCTTCTTTTGGGATTCCAGCCCTCTTATCGCCTCTGCTGCACTAGCTTTCTCAACCTCTCCAGATTCTTTAGACGCGGCTTTAAGTTCTAGAGCAAACTGTGCTTGACTTTTGATTGAAGCTATAGCTTTAGCTCTTTCTATATTAGACTGTCGTTGTATCTCTAATATTTCAAGCTGTAGTGTTTTTTGTTCTTTGTTTTGAAGATTTGACTCTATGCCTCCCTTCAAGCTTCCAGCATCAACGCCTATTGCCTTTGCCGCCTGTGAAAGGAATATGCTTTTATCTACATTTCCTACCCCTAAACCAGCCAAGCTTTCTCTAAAGTTGTCTCTAGACCCAATCAGTGCGTTTCTTTGAGCATCGTTCAATGAGGCTATGAAATTCCGCACCTCTTTTGCTATTTCTTTTGCCGACTTGGCCTCGCCTGTTTTGGGGTCTAATAGTTTTTCACTCGGTATTCTTGATATTATTCCGTTAACTATAGTTAAATCCGCTTGAGCAAGAGCTGCTTTTATTTCCCTCTCTTTTTTTTCGTCAACTACAGCTCCTCCTTTGGTGGTTCCGTCTGAAGGGACTAGTTTAGTTAAATCATCAAACCCAGTCGTAAATAAACCTTTTAAAAATTGAGATGTATCCGAAGAGTCTCCGCGAATAGCTTCAAAAGCAGTTTTTCTTCTAAATCCAGCAGACTTGGCAAAATCATCATCTGGAGAGAATATTGCACTGGAAGCCCTCTCGACAACCTCCTTGTTTTTTTCTATTCTGGCTTTTTCTTGTAATTCAGCTATGCTTTCTTGACCAGTCAGTTTCTTACCCCTGAAAGCCAACCTTTCTGCTAAAATAGCTTTAGCCAATGGTCCTCCCTGCTGTTTATTTTCCTGTGAAAACGGATCGCCGAGAGAATCGTTGAATTCTTTTAGGCTTTTCGTGATTTTTTGTATAGGGGTATCAAGAACACCAAGAGATTGTCCTAAGCCTGTCAGAAACTTCCCTGCTAATCCCCCCAAGTCCACACCAAACTTTTTGAGTATTGGATTTAATACCTGGAAGCCTATTACCGCAGAACCCAGAAGAGGAACAAATCTTCCAAAAGTAGACAATACTTTACCTAAACCGAATTTTGCACCGCCAGCAAATCTAGATCCAAAAGCATTCGTTGCCGCTATAGCACCCACCTTGCCAGTACCAGCTTTTATCCCTGCCAGCCGTTGAGCACTTCCAGACTTAGCTAAATTTGCCCCAAAACCGTCCTTTTTAACCCCAATCCCAAAACCAGGTTTGATACCTAAGGACTGAAGAGCAAACAGCGTCGTAGTAGCCTGTGTCAACCCTTGGGTGACTTCAAGGAATCCTTTCGTAACATTGTCAGCTTCTGTTGACAACCCTCCTAAGGCACCTTGTAAACCAAAGCCTATAGCGCTTATACCAAATAACTTTCCAGCTGCATCTGTTGAAGAAGCTGCTGTTTTGTCTACTCCTTTTGATGCTGAATCTGCAGATTTGCCTAGTTTATTAAGAGAATCCACAGTAGCTGTCCCTGGTCCAGAATTTGGCACTGGATCTTTTCCAAGCCCCAGCTTTACTGATCTTCTTGCAAAATTAGGAGTATAGCCGCTAGCCGCATTCTTAGGAATGGCTCCAGTAGGCTCATCTCTAGTGTTAGTTACAGCAAGACCATTCGGGTTTTGACTGTTTCTTAATTTTCCGTCTTGGTTTATTCTTACTTGATTGATTGGGACACCAGCTTGTCTTTCTCTACCGATAGCTTCTTCAAGTGGACTTTGGTTTTGTGCGAAGTTTGGTATGTAACCAGATGCAGATCTCTTTTTAAAACTATCAAAAAGAGTTACGGGTACAGGTTTATTTTTACTGCCACCCAGACGAGCAAAATCCTCGTCAGTTATCTTGTATTTTTCCCTAGCAGCAGCCCTGTCTATATTGCCCCTTTTTGCTGATTGAGTACCTTTCTTAAAGGCAAAAGCAGCTTCCTTGCCAACTAATACGTCAAAAAACTTTTTAGCGGCTGACTGCTGGAGATCCTTACTATTAGACCCTTTGACTTCCGCTCCTCTATCACCAGCTCCTGGCTTTACTCCAAAAGCGTCATACAAGTTCTTAGATTTAGGAAGATCTATCCTTGAGTTGTCTGTCCTGTCTGAAAAATCCTGAAATTGGGGGTCCTCTAATAGAGAGGCTAAAGCTATTTCGAAAATACTTCCAGACAAAGAATTTACAGCACCTTTTTGAAATCTGCTTTTTAAATCATTTGCTTTTCTGCCATTGAGGTCGGTTGGTCTTCCTATTTCTTTAGATGTTCTAACGGCTTCGTCAGCCCCTAATTGCCTAATACTTGTCTCTAAACCGTCTATAAAAGATGTTCCACCTTTGTCTCCCCTTGGTTTTAGTGATTGGTATGTAGGTACGAAAACCTCATACACCAATTCTTTTGGCAATCCTTGTTTGATGGCTTCTGCCTCACTGTCATACACCCTTGTATCACCTTTTGGGCCTTTACCAACAAAAAACTTTGGGTTAGTATCAGGACCCTGAGACCCAGTCAACAAAACCAAATCTTTGCCGACATTAGCTTTTTTCTGTGCGAAGTTGGGTATAAACCCTCCAGCTGCATTTATCTTCTTAGCACCAGTTGGTAGCCCCATTGACTTGACCATGTCTTGGTTAAAGATAGCAGATCCACCACCAGCAAAATTAGGAACGATATACTCACTATTATTAGCGACCATTGTTCCTTTTTGTCCTCCGCCAAATGCGAAATTAGGAATAACAACTGGCTTTGATCCTCTTGGTGCGCCACCAACGCCGCTATTAATATCTTTTTGTTCAGCTCCTACAGGTAAATATCCGCCAGCAGCTCTTTTTGCTCTACCAACAGAACCAGACCGAGCAACAGGACTTGCTATTCCAGCCGAGATAGCATTAATTTGAGATAACGTAGAAAGCTGCTGCTTCAGAGCTTCGTTAAAGAACTGTGCTTGTTGAGCCCTTTTTTGTTCTACTGTTACGGAAGAGTTTTCTATAGTAAGAATTTGTTCTCTTATGCTCTTGTCGGATAACAAAGTTCCAATTATCTGCTGCTGTGTAGCCGCGACTCTTTTTGCCTCCTTGTTTAAATTAAAGAATGTTTTTACAGATTCTAAACCAAACTTAGCTAGTTGACCTGATAATTTCAGAATTAAAACACCAAACAAAGCTAGTCCGCCTTGAATTAACGCCGTCCCCAAGCCTTTGACAATACCTCTTGCAAACTTTCCTCCCAATCCTTCGCCGTCTAGTATTTTCTCAGCGCCAGTTGCTAAGTTGTTAAAGAAATCTAACAACGTTCTAAAAGTATCTGTCACTCCAAGTTCACCTAGAGTATTAGCAAGCTCTTTAACGCTCAGTGTCGTTCTGTTAATCGCTGCTGATAACGTTTGGTTAAGAGCTTCGTTTTTCTTGTAAGCTTGGTCTGACGCATTTCTAAATGCCTCTGTAGCCTGTATAGCTACCGAAGTCTCGCTACTATAATCGGAAAGAGCAGCAAGCAAAGGAGCGATCTGGAAACCACCACCGATTTTTTGAGTTATATCCCTAACCTCTACATCCCCAAGATTTTCTATTTCTTTTGCAAGGTTTTCTATAAGCTTTGTAGCTGGCAATATCTTGCCCTGTAAATCTGTAACTTGTACACCAATACTACTAAGTAGTTCTAAGTTTTCAGACCTACCAATACGAGTAAAAATTGTTTTAAAGGAGTTACCAATAACAGCTCCACCACGCGCTGTTTTCTGCTGAACTGCGGTTATGATGCCCCCAAGTTCGTCAATACTAACACCAGCTAATTCTGCAACAGATGCAGAACGCTTAAAACCTTCAATGAGGTCTCTTTCTGATACAGCGAATTGGTTAGCGGCATTACTAATCTTGTTGAGAACTTCTCCAGTGGTTAAACCAGCTTTTGTGAAACTGTTAACCGCCGCAGTCAATCCAGATACCGCTTCAGCAGCACTTATGCCAGAAAGTCTTGATAAAATAAGCGAATCGTTAAGTCTTTTTGTAACCTCTGTAGCACTTAAACCCTGTCTTGAAAGTTCCAATGCTGCATCGGCAACGGTATCAAATGTTTGTTCGGTACCTTTAGCTATGTCGAAAATCTGAGTTTTTAAAGCATTCAAACCAGATACGTTGGTTTGGAGTATGGAGTTTATTTTAGCTAAACTTTTTTCTACCTCTATTGTAGTTGACACTAAAGCTTTAAATGACTGAACAACACTATTAATGATTCCAACGGAAGCTCCAAAAGCCAACACCCTAGCGTTAGCTGCCTCCATCGACTTAGTAAAGTCGTCTGCTTGTCCAGTTATGCGGCCGAGAGGCTGAGATAAAGACTTGATGTCTTTAGCGTTTGTGCCTAAATTAATTTTTAGATTTTTTCCAGCTGACTTTGCAGCATTCTGGATACTCTTCTCTAAACCTGTTTGTACTACTGGAACTCTTATTGGCATGACCTTTTAACCTTGCTGTATATTTACACAAGAATTTTATCATTGACCTGCCAATCTCATCATTTGTTCCATTGATAATTTACCTCCAGCCTTTTTGATCTCATCTGATAACGAAACGCCAACCTGATCTCCACCAGCAAGATCCTTAACATCTTGAGCAGTACCGCCAAAGACAGTAGAGGCTGCTGCGTCATCTTTAATAAAGTTGTTGCTTTTACCCTTATTACTTTTAGCTTCAGAGAAAGCCAACAACCTATCAGGGTCTTCCCTAACGTCTTGTGGTATATCTTCAACATATTGAAATATACTATGAAAAACCCTGCCCCAAACAACCAACTTTAATTGATGAACAGACAAATCCACTAAGGGTGCGCCGTAAAAAGCACTTGCGTTCTCACAAAAAGAAAGATACAAGTTAAAAAACGGCCTGAGAGAAACTTTTTGTATTGTTTTTTCTGATAATCTATCTGAGACTTCGTTTTGTATAGATTTTAATTTTAAGACTTCAAAATCACTCATCTCGTCAAAAACATCTTGACTAAATGCGTTGTTATTTAAATCTTTGGTATCAAACACAAAATACCTAATCATTTCAACAGCAGCCATGTTAGTGGCATATTCTTCAGCTGTCTTCCCTACTATCTCCCTCCTTTTACCTAACAAAGATCCTAATTCGGATTCTTTTTTTGTTATGGTCTTTTGGAATTCCTCTTTTTGAGATGGTAGGAATATACTTTCCTTTGTTTTTTTAAGATTTTCAATCTCTAATTCTAAAGAAGATATCTTGATATCATCATCCTCGCTCCAAAGGCCATCTTCTTTAACTTTCTTTAGTATACTCTCTTCGGTTTCTACTCCCCTATCAATAGCTTTCTTTTTATACTTTTCATAGTATAAATGTAGATTCCTCTGATCTTTAATACTAAGGTGCTTTAGGTATAGAGTCCGACCGTAAAAGTCAAACTCAGTATACCCATCGAATATTTCTCCAGCTGCAGAAATATAGAACTCTTCATTCACTGTGAACTTTATGCAGGTTCCTCAACATCGTCAAGCTCACCAGTTTCAACCTTCTTAATAAGCTCGTCGAACTCTTCTTGAGATGATGCCTGGTTAAAGAACCAGAATGCCATTGTAGTAGAAACCTTTTTAATTAGCTCTGCGTAAAAAACATCCTCAGACTCCTCAAGCTCATAATAGTAAGCCATTTTATCTTCTAGCTCTTCACCAGGAAAATATTGAACGAACTTATCTGTAGATTCATCGTAGATGTAAGTTAAAAACAAGCAATACCACAACAAGACTTTGTTTTGGGCTTTTACGTCTGCGGTGTGATCAAACAGGGATTGAAAGTTAGATTCGAACTCAACAATAGTTTTTCTATTCATTGCTATCTCTTCTTTGACCTTCTCAAATCTAGCTTCCTGCTTTTCGTTCCTTTTCTTAATTGTCTCAAGACGCATATACTCGTTTTGAAGGTCTAGAGCATCTTTATACATTTTAGCATAATCAGAAGCGTCGTCTTCACTGAACAGTCCGCCACTATCGCTATATTTCTTAGCAAGCATAGCCTTAGTCAGGATACCTTTCTTGATGCACTTACTCATTTCGACTGAGTAAACAAGATCCGCCTCTTCAAGTTCACGCCTATTAGGACGCTTGATTTGAATTTGAACAGGTTCTTTGATCTTCTTTTTCCTTTTTGTAATTGTTTCCTCCCCAGTTTTTTTATTTTTTCTGGTAGATTCTACAGTTTTTTCATACTCTCTATCGAGAGTGAATTCATATAATGTTTTGTTTTCCATATTCCTTTATTTAAATTTAAATGAAACTTGATAGTTTTCAATTTCTTTTTCCATATTTCTTACAGATTCGTTGCCGTGGTCAAGAATTCTCTTTCTTATCCACGCTAACTTATCTGGAGTAAAGTGATCCGCTGTTTTTATTAATGAATGATATTTCTTTGGAACCTCTTCATAAAGCTTTTGGTAGTGAAAGTCGTGATCTTTTTTCATATCTTCGACTAACATTAACATCGTCTTAAAAAGAGAAGAAATCTCCTTATAAGAGTGATCATTCAAAATTTTTTTAGCACTCATACCCTTTCCTTGTATAATAATACAAAAAAAAGTGTAATTTTCAATATGGCTGGCTTTTTATCTTCATCTCAAATATCAGAAATAGAATGTTGCTTTGAAAAATTGCACGAAACATTTTCACAAAAGATAACTGTTTATAAAAACGGCAAGAAGACACTAATTGCCTATGACCCAAAGTATAACGCAGTTTATGGTCGTAATAACAGCGGCAAAAGAGATAGTGTAGAATATACCGTTTTATCAGAAACCTTTGACGCAAGAGTATATTATATAAAAACAGAAGAAGAACTATTTAACAACGAAAGTAGCCAAATAAAAGTAATAACACCTAAAGGCTCTGTTAAAGTTGTTGTTAAAAAAGAAGGTTTCGATTATATACAAGAAGCGAGAAGGGTTGAATTTGATGGTAGAAGATTCAGTATAAAAACTGATGGATCACCACACGGATTAACTGGAAATCTTTTCTACACGTTTTTACTGACTCCTTTAGACGAAGCAACAGATTAAAATGAAAATCTTACCAAGAGATGTCCAAGAAGCTTTAAACAAACAAGTCCCAAGAACTTTAAAGAATGATTTTAAAAAAACATTCAAAAAAGAGTTTGATTCTTTAAAAAAAGAAATGATAAAAGAGTTTTTAACTCACCCAGTGACATTAGAGATAAGCGCTGGACCAAGCTCGAAAAACATAAGCGGGACACTAAATGGTACAAGTAATCTTTTTGCGTTTATAGGTTTTAGCCCTGGAGAAGACCCAATAAAACCCATCATTGAAATACTTGAAAGAATAGATTACAAAGAGGGCTCAGGCTCTAAAACAGGTGTAAATTTCTTGGTTGATATACCTCAAGCCTCAGACATATTCGCCGTTACGCCAATGCCTTGGGCAACAGGCAGGAGTTGGTCAAAGGGTATTGAAACTGGTATTTCGGGTTTAGGTTACCTTCTTAATAAGGGTGGGAAATCAAGCAGATCTGGTGTAGCTATACAGGTAAAGAACAGAGTCAGAAGTGGTGGGTTTTCAAATACCCCTTATATCTCTGCGCTCTTAAAAAAATACGAAAATAAATTTAAGAAATTGAAATGATTGAGCAATATCATCACAAACTAACCAATTCCTTCATGCTTTGGTTTGATAATTACCTACTCACAAAAGGTGAAGCTTACACAAATTATAGCGGTGTTTCTTTGCAGCATTATGTAGACGAAAGAGCAGATTCTGATTACGAAGTATACGGGAGTCCTTACAAGCAATGGGTAATTGACTCTTCAATTACTGGAGCTACTATTCCAGATGGAGTTACCATAGGCAACACCCCAACTGGAGCATATGACCCATTAACCAGTGGAAGGCATGGTGATATGGCTATAGATTTTGACAATGGTAGGGTCTTAGTTAAAAGCAGTAATGAAAATCACGACATGACTTGTGACTTTGCTGTTAAAGACTTTAATTTGTATTTTGCAAACGAAACCGAGGAAGACCTCATAGTCGAAAACAAATATACCATAAACTCAAGAATTTATCCTTCAGAAGAAGTTGTTATTGATCCTTATGATCAGGTTATACCTGCGGTGTTTTTTAATACAGCTACAGCACAAAACAAAGGTTTTGCTTTTGGGGGCATGGAGGAAACAACCACAACCATAACAGCTACAGTGATGTCTGAGGACAATTACATGCTTGATGGGGTTCTGTCTATTTTTGCTGATTCAAGAAACGAACTCATATCAGTTGTACCCATGTCAGACCATCCACTTAATGAATTTAATGATTTAAAAAGTGGAACTTATAATTATAAAGATCTCTCAAAACAATATAGCAAGTGTAATGGTTTATATATAAATGATGTAACAACTTCAAAATTGACAGACAGAGCGAGAAAATCACTATCCAATGATATTTTTGTAGGATTTATAGATTTTGAAATTCAACATCATAGATTTAGACACCAATAATTTCACAAACCCAGAAAACAACTGTAAACACTTAAAATAATACCGTCATGGCAAGAAACAGAGTAATTTATCAATCAGAGGCGCTTTTCACTAGTAAAGACTACGATTCTCTAAGCTTAAGCGATCACACGCAGCTTCACAGAGTTCAAAGCGCAAACTACGGCTTCACAATTAACCGACAGGATGTTAACCAATTTGGTAACCTTGCAAGAATCGATTCTATCATTCTTGAAGCTCCTACAGTAAATTTTGATGTAACATACTATCCAACTAATGGATTCAACGAAAGGGCTTTGGACTTTTACGTTCAAAACACCAACAACCCAGGTAAAGCACAATTTGCTTCTGGACACCTAGCAGCAGGATCGGGTCAAAACCTATATATCCTTACTGTTCCAGAGGGAAAGGACGCTAACCTTAATAAAGATACTGGAGAAACAGAAAACACAGTAATTGGAATCGGAAACGCTTTCCTGACTGATTACACATTAGACCTCTCTGTTGGATCTCTCCCAACCGCAAGTATTTCATTCGAAGCTTCCAACATTATTTCAGATACAACGATCTCTGGAGACAATGGTGTCAGTGGCTTCTCTGGAATTACAACTCCTGCAGTTAACCCTGAAATTGGACAACCTCTTCCAGGATTTGCAACTATTCCTTTCGCTACTGGAAACTCACACAGTGGAGATTACGTAGCAGACGGAGAAGATAAGCTTGCAGCACTTCGACCTGGAGATATTAAGTTAGACCTTTCTAATTTTGATGGAACACTTCTTAGTGATCTATCGGAAGGCAACGGAATCCATGTTCAGAGCGCTTCTTTGTCAATACCACTTTCCAGAACACCTATTGAAAGACTTGGTTCTAAATTCCCATTTGCAAGGGTCGTAGACTTCCCTGTTAATGCAACGCTAAACATCAACGCTGTCGTTAACACGATGGATGCAAACAACCTTGCTAGCATGATTAGCGGTTGTGGATCACAAGACACTCAAGACGTATTCCTCACTCTTATGCAGTGCGGTGGTACCGAAACAGGTATGCAGATCGAACTTAAAGGTTGCACGATTGATTCAGAAAGCTTCTCGTCAAGTATTGGATCTAACAAGAGTGTTGATCTGACCTTTTCTACTCAGATCGGTGGAACTAGAGACGTCAATAACGGTGTATTCATTAGCGGAAGCAATGATACAAAACTTCCTTGGGAGTAAAACAAAATTCAAACAATAAACATTCTTAAAACATGTCAAGAAACAGAGTAATTTATCAATCAGAGTCGCTTTTCGTTAGTAATAGCGCGACAGCGTCAACATCTGGAGATCACCATGAGCTAATCAGGGTCCAGAGTGCTAACTACGGCTTCACCATTAACAGGCAGGACGTCAACCAATTCGGAAACCTCGCAAGAATCGACTCTTTGGTTCTCGAGCCACCTACAGTCAACTTTGACTTTTCATATTATATAACCGATGGTTTTAATGAAAAAGCTCTTGGATTTAATGTCACAGAGAATGCTCAGTTTGCTAGTGGCTTCTTAGAAAGCTCAAGTGGAAGGAACTTCTACATTGTCACCTCAGATGAGGGTCAAGATGCTACGACCTTTGCTGCGAACGACCCTTACAGCCTAATTGGAATCGGCAACGCCTTCCTTAGTGATTATTCAATCGACCTTTCTGTAGGTTCACTTCCTACAGCTAACGTTTCATTTGAAGCTTCAAATATCAACTCTCAAGGAGGAAACATTGAAGGAACTCAACCAAGCAACTTCCACATGACTGGTGACAGTGTTGCCATTGATGCTGAAATCGGAGAACCTATTACCCAAACCATCGAAGTACTAAGACCTAAGAACACTGGTCAAGACGGCGTTTCTGCCCTCAGACCTGGTGACATCTCAATCACCTTCCCTGGTTTTGATGGTGGCGCAGCAGAGTCTGGTACTATGGCTAAAATATCTGGAGCTGGTAAATTCCACGTTCAGAGCGCGAATCTTTCGCTCCCTCTTTCAAGAACCCCAATCGAAAGGGTTGGTTCTAAGTTCCCATTTGCTAGGGTTGTTGACTTCCCAGTTAACGCTACCCTTAGTGTCAATGCGGTTCTCAACGAAATGGAAGCTGGAAACCTTGCTGCCGCAGTCTCTGGCTGCTCTAACAGTCAAGGAGAAATCGCTATAACAATGAATTCCTGCGAGGGTTTACCTGCAATAAAGTGGACACTTAAAGGCGCTACTCTTGATTCTGAGAGTTACTCTTCAAGTATTGGTTCTAATAAGACCGTGGATCTCACCTTTGGAGTACAACTTGGTGGAATTGATGATATCGAAAACGGCATCATCTGTAGCGGTTCTGGACAGAACAGACCAGTATTCTTCTAATACCTCATACAGTTTTAACTATAAACTCAAAAACCCCGCCGATTAAGGCGGGGTTTTTTTATTACAAAACAACAACAATAACAAAAATTATTCTCCGTCTATGCCACTAACTTGTCTTGGCTCAGACTGATACACATTATATTTATTTACTAGTGTGTCTAAATTTTCTTTCGCGTCATTAGCCAAGCCTCTTATAACCTTGGCTGTTTCGTTTTTATTTGCGAATGTAACCTTACTGTCTCCATCATTCAGAGATATAACATCCCCAGAGCATTCCCCAGAAGACGTCATAATGCCACGTAGGGCGTTCCTAGCCTTCTTTGAGTAGTAATGGCACAAGTATGTCTGTCTATACACTGCTTGCGCCTCAGAATCCAATTCTTGCGTTTCTAGGCAGAACGATGTATTTATCAAAGAGTTCAACATGCCTAAATTGGTTTCCAACCAAGCCTCAATAGATTGCAAAGAGTTTAGAGACGAGTCATTATCAAACTCAGTCTCCATTATCTCCTTAGCTAAATTCTCTAAGATGGTCATTTTTAAATTTCACCTAAGATCTTAATCGTCTTGGCGTGTTGTGGGTTATTAGGGTCAAGCTTTATTGCGTTTTGAGCCTCAGGCATGATGTTCCTCATGTTGTTCCTGTTGTATGCCTTAAATTCCCTAATTAGATTGTTCTTTAGAGACGCGTCATGCATGTAAGGGTTTATTCCTACTTTATATGCTAAATCTTGAAGGTCTGAAGTTGTCATACCTTTCAATTTAACTTCAAAAATATCCAACTCGTTAGTTCCAAAAGGGTTGATGGAATCAACACCAAGAACAGACTCAAGCTTAGTCATTTTTTCTCTGAACTCATCACTATTAACGTCTCCGTTAGCCTTCATTTCATTGATTTCATCAATTAAATTCTTTTTTGGGGCTGGTTTGCTTTCTTCCGCCTTCTCCTCCTCTACTTGCTCAACCTCTTCAACGCCCTTGATTTCTTGGATTTCTTCTGTAGGGATATCCTCTATTTTATCGACACCATAAGAAACATTCATTGTCTTCTTTGATTTTTTGGTAGTTTTTCTTTTCTTAGCCATATAGTATAGTATGTTTGTTGTTGAGTATTTACACAAAAAAAAGGCCACCCCGCAAAGAGTGACCTTTTTTTTTATTGATTAGTAGTATCTTACAGTCCGTTACAAACGATTCCAGCAAGAGCACGGTTATCAAGAACCATGCGGCCTTCCTCGATGCCACCGAACCAACCGATCTTGTTCTGACGAATGCTGTACTGATCATCAGCGGTAAGCTGAAACTCAGAACCATTCTCTTCGTCGACTGCAATTGCTTTAACAAGTGCGTCACGACCACGATCAAGTCCGAGAAGAATCTCATCAGATGCATCGTCGAATACTGCAGAGTTGTTGCCGTTAGCGTCAGCATACTGAGTTGTACCAGCAATTGTGTCAAAGATGGTGTTGAACTTCTGGCCTACGCCAAGCTCGTTAACCTCCATAATTGAAACACCGTAGAAGTCAGGGAGACCACCACCAGCATTGTAAACAGACTCACGAACACTGTCAGGAGCAGCAAGGTCATTACCAGTAGCTGCAGTTGACTTGGTGTTCACAGGGTTGTAGGACATCTCACGAAGAGACTTAACTGCTTCTGGAGAAACCATGATATCAGTGATACCACGACGACCACCTTCTGGAGTACCCTTGTTCCAAGCGGTATTAATACGCTTTGCACGGGTAATAAGCTGATTGAAGTCGTCAAGAAGGAATGAACCATCGGTAGCAGCACGGAAAACGTGATCTTTACCATTGGTAGATGCTCCAGCAACTGCTCCCATGATGAGGTTAGCAGAAGTACGCTCTTGCTTAAGAAGAATTTCTTGAGCCATGCGTGTGAAAGTCTTGCTTACAACGTCCATGCGGCTCTTGGCTGCATAACGACGGTCAAAGCTAACTGCAGTATCAAGGCTATAGGTAGCAACCTTAAGCTCAGATACGGTAGGAACAACTTGGTTCTGTGGAAGACCTCCAGCAACAGAGTTACTGTAAACCTGTACATAATCCTCGTCAGTTACATCGTAGTAAAGATCCAAAGGAATGGATGGATTGTCCTCAGAGTTAAACTGAAGAGATGTGAAGAGGTTACTCAGCACTGGGGCATTATTGATAACCTCGGCAATAACTGGGCCGATGAATTGAGCAAGAGCGACCTGAGCTTCATAAGCAACAGAGCGATTCTTGGATGCCATAGCTTTGATAAGCTCCAATTGTTCTGGCGTTCTTTTAAGAGAAATTTTCATATTTATATATTTTCTAGTTTAAATGTTAAAGATTACAGACCAAGAGCGATTACAGCATAGTCACCTGCGTATGCATCAGTAATAGTTCCGCTTCCGCGAGAACCAGTTCCGATTACCGTACCAACCTTCTCAGCTGCAGTAGCTGCACATGCAGCAACCTTGCCAGATGCACCAAGAGCGATTCCACCGCCAACTGAAAGAGCGCCATCATATGCGTCAGCAGTAATGGTGAATACTCCGCGAGTAGCAACAGGAACGGCTTGTCCAGGAAGGACACAACCAAGCTCTTCTGCTTTTACTGGATGATAAAGAAGCTTCTCACCGTTTTCGTCTGTCTTAGCAGTCTGACGAAGAGTAATTCCAAGAAGTGCTTCTCCGCTTGCAGCAGGGGTACACTCAAGATTTACGCTTGGGTATTGAGCTTTGATAAATGGGTAGTCGGTCTTACCGAGGTAAGAATCGTCTGAGTAAGAAACTGGGTCCTTGTCAAAGTCTCCTGCGGAAACCTTCACGAAAACACCAGCATCGCCAGCACCTGAGTCTGTAGTAGCCTCATTAGCACTAGCACCGTCAAGGGCGAAAAGATTGATTACATCATTTTCGTCATATTGTCTGAATGGTAGAATTCTAAGCATAATATTATTTTGTTTTTAAAAATTTAAGAAATTTCGATATTGCTGCGATCAAAAGCTGCAGCGAACTTGTCTTTCATTGAAACCTCTTCTCTAGAAGCGGCCTCGTTAGAATTTGCGATTGAAGCGTCGGACTGCTCAACATCGTCGAGAACTTCCTCTGCTGTTTTTTCAGTAACCTCAGAGGCTTCTGAAACCTGCTCAACATCCTTGGAAAGTCTTTTTGCGACTTCCTCCTGAATACGGGCTTCCATCTTCTTTTCGAACTCAGCTTTGGCTTCTTTGCTTTTGTGCTTCCACACGATATTCATTTTTTCTTCAAATGATGCAAATGCCTCTTCTGTTTCGTCAAGTGATTTAAGCTCTTGAGCTAAAAACTCTTTGTCTTCGTCTTCGAGAGCAAATTTCTGATCGATGACGTCCATACGCTCGTTAAAACGAGCAATTGCCATGTCGGCTTCTTGAGCTTCTTTGTATTCGGCAATTTCTTTTTGGGCTTCCTCAAACTTAGACTTTAATTCTTCTACTGAAGATTTAAGTTCTGCATGTTCGTTGGCTACAGCCTCTTTCTCTTCTTGTGCTTTAGTTAGCTCTGCGCGAAATTCCTCGTCTTTTTCTTTGATAGCATCTGCAAAGGTGCTGGTCATAGAAGCGACGGCTTCTTGCGAGAACTTCTTTTCGTTGAGAAGATCCTTCAGTTCGTTAATAACTTTTTCAGTTTCCATAGAATTATTCTTTTTAAGGTTTACATTAGTTTTTTCACTTTGTGAAATATTTTTATCTCTTTTGTCTTTTATTACTATAGGGTTTTCCTGATCTTTTCTCATATAAACTCCCTTTACGTCTGCTGCTGGATTGGTTGTATAGCCAATACCCAATGGATAAATCTTTCCAGTAATAAGCCTGTTGACTTCTTCGCCTTGGTCTGTTTTGCCTTTTCCACCAAAGGAACGAAGACACCCAACCATTTTTTCCATCTCCTCTGGATCGGAGATTATTCTTGCTTCTTCTACGTATTTACTACCAACAGCTAATACAAAATCAGAGAAGCCAACTTCCCAACTGGTAGAAACAGTATGGTACATTTCATCGCCTGAGCTGCATGACTTTTCTAAAGCTTCCGCGAAAGCTGAATTAGCTGATTTATAAACAAGAGCCCCTAGAGCTATGTTGAAGGGTTTTGTATAACCCTCAAGCTCATCAGCATTCATTATTCTGCTTGTTCCGTATTCGCTCCAGCCAGCGCTTGCTATATGACCAACGATGCGGTCTTTGTCATGCTCTATATTGGTAGGTTTGTGTATAAAGTTTTTTGTATACTCAATAGCTGTTTTAGAGTCTATTCCGTCTCCGTTTTTGTTAAACTTGTTTACAACCGCAGCGTTAAAAGCCACGCCCATGAGATCTATATTATCTTCGAAGTTTACGCCCTTAGGCACAAGAGACTCTAAGTTATTAAGGGATGCTTTTGAGATAAAAGATTCGCCCCCAATATCACAGGAAAAAACCTCGGCTTCAAATGTCGTAGTATACTTATATTCAGGCTTCTTTTTGCGCATCTTGATTACTGTGATATAAAATTGCTGCTGAGTAATTATCTAGTTCGTGCTTTGCTGATATATTTAAAATCTCAGGTAGTACTTCTAGTTTTTCTATCTCTTCCAAGTTAGATACACAAGAAATCGCTTTTTGTGTCCATTTTTCAATGTCAGTCGAACAAACAATAGCTTCGCACATGCTGTCTAGCATTTTTTCGTTTTTCTTGGAGAATCTTTTAATTCCAAGTTCCTCTTTCATAACTACTTTAATATTAGCTCTTGCCGTCTCAAGTTCGCTTATTGTTTTTTGTATATTTTTGCGAGAATATTTAGCTTCTGAGTTTTCCTGAGGTATACCAGAAGTTCCCTCTGGTCTTCCAGGCTGCCCATTTGGCCCTTTAACATCCTGGTCGCCAGCTGGCTCAACCATAGGAACACCTCCAACTATAGGGTTGTAATAACCATCTTCTCTTTCCTCTACAAATTTCTTTTGCGCTGGGCTTATGTCTTCAACATTAGGGAACTTGCCTGTATGGAACATTTCCATTCCCTGTTGAGGGGTAATTATACCAAGCTCCATTAGTCTAGTCGAAACCTTCATGAGTTGAGTTTCATCACGCATATCTATATCTTTAAAGGTAGCTTCAGGGTAAGATCTAAATCCTAACTTTTTGGATATTCTTTTTATTTCTTTTTGGAGGAAATCCGCCAGAAAAGCATTCCTCGCCTCTTTGAGTCTATCGATAAATATCTGAGCTTTCACTTGGGTAGCTCCATATTTTTCCTCACCAACGACAACATTCTGCAAACCTTGTTTAATATCCTCGTTCAATGTCTTGTATTTTTCAGATCCAAGAACTTTATTTAAATCTGGTATGATAAATTCTGCATTTGTTGTATAGTCGGAGACAAGCACCCTGCCAACGCTCTCATTCTTAAATAAGCTTTGCATAGCATTAAGGTTTTGAGCATTAATACCCCCTTTGTCTGGCTCCGCTCCCATTGTTATCAATAAAATAACATTTTCAATAGTTCTAGTGATAGCTTGGTCCATTTTTTTAAGCTCAAGCTTCGCATTGATATCCTCAAGCACTGGATAGCCGAAAGGAATAGCAAATGGTTCGTAATCCTGCTTCTTATAAAATGAATGAGATACTTTTTCTGGATCAAGTTTGATTTTTAAACCATCAGTGTTGTAATCGCCTCTTTTTATACTCTTTTGAACGTCAGCTGGCAAAGCATCAAAAATAGCCTGATCTTCTTCGTTTGACGGATTCTGCAATCTTGACATCTCATACTCGGAAAGTATTTTTTCGTATGCTCCGTCATTAAATGAAGCGGCTCTTGTAGCAACAATATCATAAGGGTTCATGAGTATGTACCTTATTGGTATTTTATTTTGCATGGATGAAACTGGCGCTACAGATTTAACGATTTCAATAAAATCATCATTCTTAAATTTACCATCTAACCTATAAAGGAATATATTCCCACTTCTATAATATTCCCTAAAGTATTGATCTTTTAGGTTAACTAAATTAATCTTTTTGAACCACTCGTAGAAAAAGTCTCGGCTTTTCTTCGTGCCACCTTCAAGGAACAAATCTGTGTTGGCAAATTCAGACATAATGTCCACTGCGTTTCTAAATACAGAAACATTTGCGTAAGCTTTTTGGCAAAGCTCTATAGCGTCACGAACATTAACTCCATCTGCTGAATAGTCATAAGGTAGCATTCCGCTCCTTATACTGGAGAATCTATCCGACTTGGGGCTTCGTGCGGCTTTATTATATCTGGTAGCTGATGTCGCTGATGTACCCCTATTGTAAGATGCATTGGATACGTTTAATCCATTTTCAGGAGACACATAGAATGGATCACCCATTAGCCCTGGCTCAAAATCTTCTTGACTAACTGCGGTGCTTATCTGCTCACCCTTTTCGAACTTAGTCCAATAGTCGGACTTTTTGGTATACTTTCTTTTCGCCATACCCTATTATACACCGAAAAGTTAAAAGTTTAACTTTAACTTTGCAAAGTCGACAATTATTTTAATCTAAGAACATCGGCGTGAATGTTCCTTGATTGGTTTCTATCTTGTCGTCAATCATATCATAATACACATGCATCATCCAGTTTGCTAGTATGAGGGCCGAATAGGAGTCCTTTCTCGCTTTATCAGCGCCTCTTTGTTTCCTTAAATTCAAAGGCAGGTCAAAGCTTTGTGTTCCTTGGGTAGATGTCGTAACCTGAACCATAGCACATTCCACTTTTATCAAATCCATCATATCTTTCTGATGTTCAACAAAATCAATCATTTTTGACGCTTGAGAAGATTCGTTATAGTTATTAATAAATTTAAGGTTCTTTATAGGAATATTTGTCTTCCTTTGGGTATTGTAATCGTCGTCCATAGCCGCACCAGCAAAGAATATTCTTTTATGATCAAAAGATGCCTGAAGTAACTCGTTTGCGTAGCGAATCCACTTAGAGCTTGGCTTTCTCAAGTAAACATAAGTTCTGTTGTCTTTATTATACTGTCTTTTTAAAGACCTCAAACCTTTATCGTACTCTTGATGATTATCTAAATCGGCGTCTATGAGGTTTAATTTTATTTTTTTATCTTTAAATATACTGCTCTCATTACATGAGTTTAAAAACTGAACACCACCATTATAGTCACCAACAACAGCAATAATATTAAAGTTTTCTAATACGTAAGCCATGTAGTTTATATGCGTCTTTAAGTTTGATCCTGAAAGAGCGTAACTATGAACAATAGTCCCTTTTTTTGTTTCTTTATTTATCTTAATGACAAGTATAGCGAAATCGTCAGAACTATCACTCTCAGACCAAGATGGGTCAAATCCAAGTATATACTCATCGGAAGGATGACCCTTAACCTCTACACATTGCCCCTCTCCATCTGGGATAGTACACGCCGCCATCTTACTAACCTTAAAATAACCAGAACTATCATCTGTAAATACAGCCATAAACTCTCGGTCGAACTGAGATTGGCTCATTGTAGCCTTTGCTTGATCAATGAGGTTTTGATCGTATAATTGAGGAGGAGCACAATCATAACTAAAGTGCATTATGGTTCTGTGAGCCTTGTCTTGCTCGTTTTCATTAAGAATCAATGATTCGTATTGAGTATACATCTTAAATAAATGCTCAAACCTATAAGACGCAGAAGACAAACCAATAATTTTGTTGTTCGGCCACTTATGACGATCTTCCTCTTTCATTTTTCCCTGTTTGATCATCTCTGTTTCCACATCATGAATCTCTTGTCTTTCTGTTGGGTTTTTAATAACAGATAGAAATGGCATGATAACCTCATTCAAAACTTTCTCTGGCATGAGCAATAGCTCATCAATAATCATTCTCTCAAAACGGAAACCTCGAAGCTTTTCTCCATCACCAAGAGGTAGAGCAGTAATCTTGCTTCGACCAAGTTCCATTACCCATTGATCATTAGCTTTTGATACCCTCGTAATACATTGAGAAAGAAATTCAGCTTTTGGACTTTGAGCTATCTCTTCCATCTTGGTAAATATCATTTTTGACTGTCGAAAAGACTTAGATATGATTCCAATGTGAACACCTTGGTTTAAAATAGCGTCTAATAGCGCAAAAACGGCCGTAGAGAAGCTTTTGGACATTCCACGACTCCATATCCCCAAAAAGTAATCAGTCTCCATCATGGCCTTTATGGACATATGCTGGAAGGGGAACAATTTTACTCCAGTAATAAACTCAGCCGCAAAAGATGGATTTTGCCTCAAGAATTTATAAAGCAATAATTTTGCCTCCTCTTCTTCGAGGTATCCATCCATTTCCAGAATCTCTTTATTGATATCTGGGAACCTATTTCTAGATTCTTGTATTCCTGCTTCCCAACTCATTTTTCTTTTAAATATTTAGACCAAAAATAATTTACGTCCGTATTCCACAACTTCTTACCCATGACCAATATCTTAGGTATTATAAGTTCACTCATCTCTCTAGACCCAGCAAAAACAAATTGAGAGCAGTCCGAATACTCTTTTTGTAAGGATCTCACATTATGAAAGACATAATCAAGTTTGTATTTTTTATAACTCTTGTCATTGTTTTCTTTTATCTCCTCAAACGGAAACTCCATAACAATAAACAAATAACAACCAAGATCTCTACATCTCTCTAGCTCTTTACAAAACCTAGCGTAACCTACTGTTGTTGTTCCGCAGAAATCACCAAATGACTTCCTATCTACATATGTGTAATCGTAATCTTTAGCAGTAACACAGTAATCACCAACATCTAACTTATATGGTTCTGAATTTTTAAATGATAGCGGTTGTTGTTCTCTTGTGTCTATCAATATTCTTCTGTCTGAATAATTATTAAAAAACTCTTTTGGCAACCTCTCCCCCAATAATGGTTTAACATTAAACTCTTCACATGCATACGTGTAGCTGCCAAAATACTTTTTATAAATATCAATCGATGGCAAGCCAGCAGAGATAAGCTCCAACTCTGTTGGACCATACTCAAGGCCCTTCTCTGTGACTCTCTTTTTAAGCAGTTCTTTTATATATTTTTTGACTTCTTCTTTCTCACTCTTTTCTATCCACTCAGCAAGTTGATGAGGCTGAGAGAAATCTTTAGAAAAGTAGTCTTTGTGGTTCTTGAAAGGCAGAAGTTCGCCAGTAAGCTTGTTCTTTCTAGCGAAGTGCTTGACATAGTAATCCCCAAGAAACATTTTATGTTTCTTTATATGAGCATGAAGACTTCTCAGTGTTTCAAAGCTCTCGTCGCACTCTTTACATTTAAATGACATCGTCTTGACTTATACCTAATACCCTAGCCTTCCATTCAGCCATACCCTCAAGTCTTTCGGCCTCCTTCTTAGCTGTCATCTTTTGCATCTCCGCCATTCTCACCATGTTGTCGCGTTCTTCTTTCTCTTGAAATAATTGAACTATTGATAAAATAGAAGCATTGTCTTTCGACTTGTTTTGCATTCTAGTTGATCTATCGCCTTGTAGTTTTTTCGTTAGGTTTTCGATTCTGTTCTCACACTGATGATATTCAGAGCTTTTCGCTTTGATAATCTCAGCTAATCGCACGGACATCTCTGTTTGGTCGTCAGCAACGTCGAACATATCATTTAGTTTGTTCAAATGCTTACTCACAACCTCAAGGTTTATGATTTCCTTACATACATTGAGGTAAAGGTTGATTTCGTCAGCGGTAAGGTCTGGCTTATCCCAAGTTAATCGTATAAACTCTTGCTCAAATAAATCTCTATCGCTTTTGTCTAAGTAATTGTTCATTATCTTAAGAAAACGTGAGTTATTGAGATGTACGCCTAGTCTTTCGACACAAACTTGATATTGCCTGTTTAATTTTGACTCGTCAAAGCTATTACCAGTAGCATCATTAATCTTTTTGACTATCCTGCTGGTAGCTTTCGGGGCAATGTATGAATCCAACGCGCCGCTATCTTGACTAGGCATAAAATCAGGATTAACATCTTTAATAACAGATAATACAGCTCTTTGTTCGACACTTAATGCGTTTATCGTCTCTTTTGGAAATAATAATTTAGCTATAGCTAGTGAAGACAACCCATCCTTAGCTTGATCAAGTATAAATTCCTCTTGTTGTTCGGTGAACTTAATTTTTTCCTTCTTTTTTTTCACCGTAGTCTTGTAATTAAGACCTTTATCTATCATAAACTTGCGGACAGCTCTTCCCTCTTTGCTTCTGCCGTCTAGGGATTCATCTTCAAAAGCTTTTTGGGTCAATAAGTTTAAGTCTTGAATCTCTTTGAAATTCTCGGCTATAAATTTTTCTTGCTTTTCTGTTAATTTCATGTTTAATCTTCAATAACGATGTCATGCTCTTTAATTAGTTCGGCGGCCTTTTGCATAAACATCTTCTTTAAATTCTTTACTTGCCTGTATCCTGCTTTTCGTTTTTTTTCGTTTGTCTTATACCCCATCATCTTAGCTACATCCTCTTCTGTAGACTTTTCAAAAAACAACATATGGTAAGCTTTATAATGTAGTTTAGTTAAATCTCTTTCCATATAATGATTGAGTTTGCTAATGCTAGAATCAAAACACATTACACTATCTGGATCATAACTCATTTCGTGCATGTGGTTCTCACTTGACACAGCTATTTTTAAATCAAATGCTGGCTTTTTAGTCTTTACCCACTTTGCATACTTCAAACACTCAGAATTCTGCAGATTACTTGGAGTGAATGAACAAGAATCCTCCCCCATGTTAAATTCACACGTAGCACAAGGTTTAATATAGTTGCCGTAGTGGTTTCTTACTAAATTTCTTATCTGATTAGTAACAATTATGTTAACCCACGGCTCTAGAGGGCGCTCTTGGTCCCACATATCCCACTTTTTGTATATATGAAGCTTAATTACTTGCTCCACATCCTCAAAATCAAACCAAGAGATGCAGTCTAGACGCCACCTACTCCTTTGTTTACGGATGGCGTTGTCTATTACGTCTATATAATCCTCGAATCTCTTTTTATCCTTTTCGGTCATCAATAAAGTCTTCTAATCTTCTAGAACCTCTATTTCTAACCCGTTTGGATTTTGGCTCTTTTCCTGCTAAAGAACCAAAGGTGAATATATTGTCGTCGTAATGCTCTACATCAACAGAGAGACCATCTAGCATAGGAACTTCATCTATTGATGTTTCGTCCTCTAATAAATCCTCAGTAATTAGTGTATTAGTAGCATTTGCAACCTTTTTGGCTATAGCTCCAGTACCAGAGCCACACTTAGAGCAAAAATTAGGTTTCGAATGAGCGTAAGTCATTTTCGTTCCGCAGTCTGTGCAATAAATATGGTTCATACACTTTATATATAAAAAAAATCAGGGTTTTTTCAAAAAAAACATCAGATAAGTTTGAAAGATTGGTTGTTTTTGCTTTTCGCAGCTTTAGCGTCTTTTCGTTTTGATCTGACACTAAGTATTACACTAATAGTAACTATAGATGTCGCGCTTTCTCCTCTTCATCTTTAATTTCGGCGTTTTTTTCGCTTCATTTATGGAGATAATCAACAATACAATCATTAAAAATAAATTAAAACTCAACAGCCCCAAAAAAACCTGAGGACTAGGCCCAAGCCCAACACAAACCACAAAAAGACCAATAAAACCGCAAATCATTTTAAATAAAACATCAAACATAACCACTAATATAAATCTTCTGGTGTTACAGACTCCTGGGGCCTGTTGCCTAAAATCTTAGCATGGATTTTTACAAAAGCCTCTTCCAAATTAAACCTATACGACTTACAATTCGGACAAATTGTTGTCTTTTTTATCACAATACTATCACACCCTTCGCACACCTTATACAAAAACGGGTTTTTAGCAATAAATTTTGATGTTTGTTTTCTATTCATTAAATAATACCTTCTCTGAGCGTTATGGAAGACTCTACAGTTCCTCCAGCCTTGTTTGAAAAAGATTGATTAACAACATATGCGCCACTTTTCATAGAAATACCCTCATCGAGAAAATATTTTGTACCATTAGCCAATGGGTCTGTTTCTATTCTAGTGCCGTTACCATTTTTTAATATTATAGCCAAGCCGCTTTGAATCTTCAGGCCATCATCAGACAGCATCTGTTTTAAGCCTGTTGCTTTGATAGATAATTGATTTTCAACATTCGTAACCAAAGACTCTCTTGGCTCAGGGCTACCTAAACAATAAACTTCTTTACGCCCATATGTTCTACTGAAAGTAATTTGAGATATAGAATCTGTGTTTGTTAATTCATCCCATACACCACTTAATTCACAAGTGTGACCATAAACAAATGATTCAGGGCTCATGTTGTAATTAGCAGAACCAGAAATTTGGAAAACAGGCAAACCTTTCAAATCTGATTTAACACCACTATTAGGCGGGTCAAAAGACTTAAAGCTAGCTCTACATCTAACAGGCCTAAAAGGCTTAATGTCAACGCTGAAGTTTTGCAGGTAACACTTATTGAAAACCTGATCCCCCGCATATATAGGAAAGTAATTCCTCCCAGTTGCGTTACCACTAACAATATCGTCCCTTAAAAACAAATAAGGATCACCAAAACCACTAACACCACTAAAACCATCTGCACCAGCACTCACCTCATTGTCGGTTATCAAAAACTCAACATTAATAGAGCAACTCAAAGCCTCGGTCTTTTTATATTGCTTATCTACGTCTACACCCCCTGCTTTTTTATTTAATTCAGACTGCATAGCAAAATCAGCAGAGAAATCAGTGGCGTGTAGCATTCTGCCGCCAACACCCTTGAAAAATCTGTTCTTGCCTTTGCCCTGCAACGAAACGTCGTTATAAAATATAGGA
>Ga0228652_1000318_pt1 | contig 26137 bp, 25 predicted proteins | sample 64DmetaG_FD_183030 | JGI IMG/M metagenome (GOLD analysis project Ga0228652, IMG submission 183030) | Seawater microbial communities from Monterey Bay, California, United States - 64D | ecosystem: Environmental > Aquatic > Marine > Coastal | place: USA: California | collected 2016-10-05
CAACGCTGACCACCTTGTGGTTGCAAGTCCACTGTCAGGAGGGCAAGCTGGCTGGCAAATCGTAGGCACGAGCTTAGGGACGTTTGTGTATCGCGTGGATTCCGATGCGGTCACTGAGCTGAATCTTTTGGGGAACGCTGGCGCTGTAAGGTCAGTCGGCGACCTTTACGGAATTATCTTGTTACCCGCGGCAGCAACAGGTGCTGACATTGAGGCGGCACGGAAATTGTTAATCGACCGAGGCGCGGCAGATGGAACGACTTCCAGTGCCTATAGCTCTGCGTGGTATCAAAGAAATGACATTGTTGAGTTTAAAAATATTGATTTTACTGGGGCAACAAATCTCCAATCAGCTTGGCAGGATTCTACTTCTTTAACTTCATTTAGTGTCGCGTTGCTTCCTGATGCAACAGATGTTTCGTATGCTTGGCGGTATGCTCACTTGACTTCATTTAATACAGCCATTCCGTTGGTTACTAATGCTCAGTTTGCGTGGTTTAATTGTAATTTAATGGATTCTTTTGGCACGACAGAGATTCCCAACTGCACCAACTTCACGTCCTCATGGCAAAACTGCTCTGCCCTAACGTCATTCCCAAGCGGCGCAAAGCTCGGCACGAGCGCAAGCAATGTGAACTTTACGAGCGCATGGCAGTCTAGTGGGCTTACGAGTTTTCCTGCGTTGGACTTAAGCACTGGGGTAACCTTTACGGCAGCGTGGCGGCTAAGTGCATTGAATTCGTTTAGTGCTGTTGACTGCCAAAACGGGACAAACTTCTTTCGGGCATGGCGTTCGACAGGCTCTTTGACTTCATTCCCAAGCGGCGCAAAGCTCGGCACAGATGCGACAAATGTTACCTTTACTGAATCGTGGCGAGAAAGTGGAATCACTTCATTCAACACGGATTTGCCGACAGGAACAATTTTCACCAAGACGTGGCGGTCAAGTGCGTTAATTTCATTTGGTGCTGTTGACCTGCGTAAAGGTAGCACATTTTCAGAAGCATGGATTGCTTGTGCATCACTGACTGATTTTTCTGCCGATGTTTTCGCAAACTGGAATCCAGCAAGTATCACAAGCGCAGTCTTTAATGGTTCATGGAGTCAATGCACGTCACTCACCGCTCAATCGGTCGAGAACATACTGACATCCATCGACGCATCAGGCAAATACGCAACGACTACCGGAGCATCTGGTGGTTCTGCTTTGGGTGACGCTGGCATCGACATCGACTACAATGTAGCCACTGGTTCACTCAGTGCCGCGACTAACGCCGCAGTAACATCACTCAAGGCCAAGGGCTGGAGCATTGTAGTTAACAACGTAACACTTTAAGTATGACAGACGAAACTCATCGATTCTTCCGCTTCAGCAACGAGGCATCCTACGAGCAACTCACAGCCGCTGGTAACACCGCAAGGAACCTACCGGACGAACAAAGCGAACGCTGGTTAGCTCTTTGGGATAACACCTTTCTCGACCCAGAGACCAACAGCGACCGCTTATATTGTGTTAAACGCAGTGGCATCCTTGAGTCTGATAACTTTGAGTTAGAGGGCATTGAGGAAATCAACCTTGAGACTTACCTACAACGCCTAAGCTGGGAGCCACCTATCGAAGAAGACCTTGAGATGGAGGATGAACTTGAACTGATAGACTAATGGACGAACAACAAGAACCACTTACAGAAATCGAACAGTCACGCGCTGACACAGGGTTTCGTTATTACGTCGTCAAACCAGACGAACTCTACACAGGACTTGTTGCATCCGTAGACTCTGACCGTGGCTATCCTAACAAACAAGGAACTACGCTCACCGGACTTCCACCTGTTGCTAACCTGGCAGAAGCTACGGACGACTCAGGACGACTCATAGCCATCGACTGCTGGAGATTCACCGCTAACGATGATGCGATGCTTGAAGATGCCGAGGGTGTGCAGGAGCTTACTCAACTAGAATTTTTATCAATCAAACCTCAACCCGAGGAACTACTTTAACAACAATAACACATGCAAGCCGAGACAGCACAGCAACTCTATACCACCCTAGAAGGCGCACGGTATTCCTACCTTGACCGAGGACGGGCCTGTTCAAAGCTGACGCTTCCTTATGTTATGCCTGAGGAGGGCTTCGGTCCCCACAGTCGCCTAGAGACACCTTTCAGTGGAGTCGGTTCCCGTGGTGTTAACAATCTTGCCTCTAAGCTGCTCCTTGCGTTGTTGCCACCTAACTCACCTTTCTTTAGATTCCAAGCCAACGAAAAGAAGCTTGCCGAGGACGAGACTCCACCTGAGTTAATGAGTGAGATCGAAGCATCTCTCCAAGCCCTTGAGGAGCTAGTGATGGATGAGGTTACCCGAGGTGCATACCGGGTTGCTCTTCACGAAGCCCTTAAGCATCTTATCATCACCGGTAACGCTTTGTTATATCTACCGGATGAAGGAGGACTCCGAGTCTTTCACCTCGACCGCTTTGTTGTTCAGCGTGACCCTATGGGTAATTTGTTATCTGTAGCCACCAAGGAGTCTGTTGCATTCAGCACTCTTTCGGAGGAGATACGCCAACGACTTCAACAACAAGATCCGAACCTTGCCGAAAGTGACGCTAAGGTGGACTTGTTTACCTCTTGTAAAAGGAACGCCAAACACTGGGTGATCACTCAGGATGTTAATGGTGTAGATATTCCGTATGCTGGTGGTAAGGTAACAATGGACCGCAACCCATTCATCCCCTTAAGACTTTCTAGGATTGACGGTGAAGCTTACGGACGTGGGTTCGTTGAGGAATACCTCGGTGACATCCAGAGTCTCGAAGCGTTGACCCGTGCTATTGTCGAGGGATCGGCTGCTGCTGCTAAGGTTCTCTTTCTTGTTAACCCTAATGGCACCACAAGAGCCCGGACGTTAGCTGAAAGCCCCAACGGTGCGATTGTCCAAGGCAACGCCGCTGATGTTAACACTCTCCAGCTAGATAAGTTCAACGACTTTAGGACAGCCCAGGTTACCATGGAAGCAATCAAGGACCGCCTTGGTGCTGCCTTCTTGTTGACCTCAGGTGTAGTCCGACAGGCCGAGCGTGTGACAGCCGAGGAGATCCGTATGTTATCCCAAGAGCTTGAGGCTTCCCTAGGTGGTCTTTACTCGCTCCTTGCTGCTGAGATGCAATTACCATTGGTGAAGCGCATCATGTCAGTCATGCAAAAGAAGAAGATGTTACCTAAGCTTCCTAAGGACTTGGTGAAGCCAGTTATTGTTACCGGGGTAGAGGCCCTTGGTAGAGGTAACGATCTTTCTAAATTAGATTTATTCCTTGCCGGTGCTGCTCAGGTCGTAGGACCAGAAGCTATCGGCCAGTTTGTTAATGTTGAAGACTACTTTAAGCGTCGTGCAACTGCTCTCGGTATCAAGACCGAAGGACTCATCAAGAGCGCCGAGCAGATGCAACAAGAAGCACAGATGCAACAGATGCAAGCTATGACTGAGAAGCTAGGACCAGCCGGTATTAAAGCCTTGAATGATCAAGCGTTGGCCGGTAATATGCCATCAGTCGAACCACAAGAATAAATATGGAAAGCGTTACATTTAGCGAACCCACAGAACAGGAGAATATGTCTCTTGAAGAACAGGCTGCTATGCAAGATGAGCAAGCCAAAGAACAACAGCCCGAAACGGCTGAAGCTCCTCCACAAGACCGCCCTGAGTGGTTACCGGAGAAGTTTGATAACCCGGAGGCTTTAGCAGACGCTTACAGCAACCTCGAAAAGCAGTTCCATGAGAACAAAGCCGAGCCATCCGAGACCGAAGACAACGCCACCAGCGAACCCGAGGTATCCAACACTGCTGTCACCAGCGCATCCGAAGAATACTTCGAGACCGGTGAGCTATCCGAGGAGACCTATAAGTCTCTTGAGGCTAACGGCATCCCTAAGGAGATGGTTGATATGTATGTTAACGGCTACGAAGCCGTGGCTAACCAACAACAACAAACCTTGATGAAGGAGGCCGGAGGCGCTGAGAACTACGAGGCTATGTCCGAGTGGGCAGCAACAGCTTTAACAGACCAAGAACAAGAGGTGTATAACAACACTGTCGAGTCAGGGGATGTTAACGCAGCAACTATGGCTATCCGTGGTCTCTATGCTCGCTTTCAGTCGGACGGTGGAACACCTGTTTCTCTTGTCCAAGGGGACACCTCGGGAACAGCCGGGGCATTGCCCTTTAGCTCCTCTAAGGAGATGACGATTGCTATGCAAGACCCGCGCTATAGTTACGATAACAAATACCGGGAGCAAGTCTCACAACGACTATCAGTCACAACCGCATTCTAATTATGTCAGCTATTATTACTTACATCCTCGACAACAAAACTGAACTACTCAGTGCCATCTCTATGGTCATTGCTGCTTGTTCCGCTATCGCCGCTCTTACACCTACACCTGTCGATGACGGGTTGGTCAAGAAGCTTTACAAGGTTGTCGATTTCCTTGCACTTAACATTGGTCGTGCCAAACAAAAATAACAACATTTAAACACACACGCACCACATGTCTGTGTCTCTGCTAGTCAAGTTACTAATATCGTTTCCTCGGTTAGCAGAGGCATTTCGTGGTCTTATGGAAGCCTATGAAGAGAAGCTATATGTTGAGCGTCACAGCAACATGCGTGATGTTATTGATGAGTGGATGCACTCCGACTCTTCGTCCGACAAAGCTCCCTTACTTTTTAGAGAAGGCCAGAGAGCAGACGTGGACAACGGACCAGAAGCAGACGGTGGGGGAGATGTTACATTACATCAACGACCTAGAGAACAACCAACATGCCCGCTAAACGAAAAGGATTGTCCCTTCGCAAAGAACACAAGTCAGACAAAGGAGGCTTAACAGAAAAAGGGCGCAAGTATTACAACCGAAAGACAGGTAGTAACTTAAAGAAACCGCAACCAGAGGGAGGCCCGAGGAAGCGGTCTTTTTGTGCGCGGATGTCCGGCGTCAAAGGCCCGATGAAAGATTCCAAAGGCAGGCCCACCCGAAAAGCTTTAGCTCTTAGAAGGTGGAAATGCTGACCCCAACCCCAACACTAACAATAATAACACTATGCCCAAAGTAGGAGATAAGTCGTATCCGTATACCCCCAAAGGTAAGAAAGCAGCTAAGAAAGCAGCCAAGCGGAAGGGGTTGAAGATCATGTCAAAGAAGAAGAAAGGAAAGGGGACTTGAGCCAAGTAACAATCATTTCAACAAGTTTTATTGAATAACAATCATGGCTAAGATATGTCCTAAAGGAATTGCATGGGCCAAGCGCACGTTTGATAAGTATCCGAGTGCTTACGCTAACATGGCGGCATCTAAATACTGTAAAGATCCTAACTACGGAAAAGGTAAGAAGAGATCTAAATTAACAATCAAGCGTAAGAAGAACCGTGGGTGAACTAGCAAAATGGCGCAAGCAAGACTGGGTCCGCGTAGGAACCGACGGTAAAATCAAAGGCGCTTGTGGAACCTCAAAGAACAAAAAGAACCCCGATAGATGTCTTCCAAGATCAAAAGCCAACAGCCTATCAATCTCTCAACGGGCTGCAACAGCTCGCAAGAAGAAGCGTGCAGGATCAAAGGGCAAACAGTTTGTTGCCAACACCCCTGCTGCACGTGTAAAGCTGCGTTTAAAGAAGAAGTAGCTCTGGGAGATGTTATTCAAATAGATTTCCTCGACCACGTGCAAGACGGCACCGATGGTCCCCTTGAATGCTCAGTCTATGGTTCACTTACGGACATAGGCGATAACTACCTTACTGTTACCTCATGGCACGGCTGTGAGAATAACACAACAACTTTCACCATTATTACAAGCTGCATAAGTAGCTTGGTGGTGTTTAAACCAAACGTCATCATAAAGATAGACTCCCCCGAGGCCGACGATGAGACCCACTGCGGTGGACAATCAATAACTCCGAACCCGGTTACGGATACATCAGAATGAGGACAACCTTAACAACAACTAAAGAAAACCAAATATTATGGCTAACGGAGATACATCCGCGTCCCGATTGGGACAAGTTAATGCGAGCGGAGCAGTTGATGCTTTGTTCCTTAAGGTGTTCTCAGGAGAAATCCTGACCACCTTCGAAGAGTTCAACGTGATGAAAGGACTTCACACGATTCGGACTATCGCTAACGGCAAGTCTGCTCAGTTCCCAGTAACTGGCATCGCTACCGCTAAATACCACACCCCAGGTCAGAACATTGCTGACGCCGGTAACAGCTACCTCAGTGCTATTAAACACGCTGAGAAAGTTATCAGCATTGATGATGTCCTACTTGCCTCTACGTTCATTGCAAACATTGATGAGCTTAAGAACCACTACGATGTCCGCAGCATTTATGCTCAGGAACTCGGTAAGGCTCTTGCCAAGCGTTTCGATGTGGCAACCATGAAGACCCTTACGGCTGCGGCCCGGACTGCTACTACTATTACTGGTGGTAAAGCTGGTATCGCAATCGATGGAGGTGAGCCTGCTGCCTTCACTGGAACTGTGATTCAAGCCAAGCTCTTTGAGGCTGCTCAGAAGCTTGACGAGAACGACATCCCTAACGATGGAAAGCGTTTCGCTATCCTTAAGCCAGCCGATTACTACACATTGCTTGCCTCTGGTGAAGAGGTTATCAACCGTGACTTCGGTGGTCGTGGTGATGTTGCTACTGGTCGCATCCCAATGGTTGCTGGTATTAACATCTACAAGTCAAATCACCTTGTTGACGTAGCTGTCTCAGGCAGCGCACAAGATCAGAACGACCAAGTCGCTGGCGTTCAGAACGACGTGTTTGGCTCTGGTGGAACTGGATACAACGCCGCTATGGACAAGACTCAGATCATCGGTGGACACCCATCGGCGATTGGAACTGTCAAGCTCCTTGACCTTGCTACCGAAAGCGACTACAAGGTCGAACTCCAAGGAAGCCTGTTCGTAGCTAAGTATGCTATGGGCCACGGTGTCCTTCGCCCCGAAGCTGCCTTTGAAATCAAAGACGCTGACTAATACCCCCTAATAACCCCAACGGTCGCACTCCTTTCTTTAATGATTGGGGTGCGGCCTTTTCCTTTTTTCCAATTACTATGGCTACCCTTACCACCAAACTTGACGCTGTTAACACCATGCTCGGTTACGTTACCGAAGCACCTGTAAACTCTATTGCTAACACTACTGCTTTGCCGCCATCTGCTGCACTGGCTAAGGGTGTTATTGACGAAGTGTCACGTGAGGTTCAACAAGATGGGTGGCACTTTAACACAGCCCAAGACTACAAGTTGGAAGCCAACGCCTCCAATAAGTTTGTGTTACCTGACAACGTCCTACAAGTGGACACAGTTGACACCACCTATGATGTAGTCCAACGAGGCACCACATTGTTCGACCGTAAGAACTACACTGATGTATTCACTGAAGACGAGCTTAAGGTTAACATAACATTTTTACTTGAATACGAAGAGCTACCAGAACAGGCTCGACGTTACATCGCCCTCAAAGCATCCCGGATGTTTGCTAACAGACTTGTTGGCTCCCGTGAGATTGAGGCACTTATTTACCGTGATGAGATTCGCGCCAAGGCAGCTATGGAAGAAGCTGAAGGTAACAACTCTGATCGAACAATCTTTGACAACTACGACACTGCTACACGTATCGGCATCAACCGCCGCATTGACCTTGCTTAAACGATGGCTAACATAACAACTACCGTTCCTAACCTCATCCAAGGGGTCAGCCAACAGTCACCCCAGGTGCGCCTAGCTGGTCAATGTGAGGAACAGATCAACGGTCTTTCCACAGTCACCAAAGGACTCACTAAGCGTCCTCCGGCACGGCTCATAGACAACCTAGGGGCTGTAGCTCTTGAGGGTGACTTCCTGCACTTCATCAACCGGAGTGAGACTGAAAGGTATGTTGTTACTGTTGAGCATCGGACCACGGGTGATGGCTCAGGTGTTATCCGGGTGTTTAACCTAGAGACAGTAGACGAAGCCTCTGTTGAAGGGAACACTGGTGGTTACCAAGTCAGTGGTGATTATCTTAAACTAGCAACAGCTAACAAGTCCCACGAGCAACTCAAAGCTCTTACCATAGGTGACAGCACGTTCCTTCTTAACACTGATGTTACTGTCGCTAAGACAGACGAGAAGTCCGAGGTGCTTGATTCGTCCCGTGCCTTAGTGTTTGTTAAACAAGGAGACTTCGGTAAGAAGTATGGTCTTAAGTTCCGTAACAAAGGAACCTTTAGTGGCGGTGGTGCAACCTTTACTGTTACTTGGTCAGAGGAAAGGACGGGACTAACTAATAATAAATACATCTATCAAATCAACACTATTAGTGTTAATGACGGAGGGTCTGGTTACACAGCCGAAGATGAGCCGACGATTGAGTTTCCGACAGGAGTAGAATGGCAGATCCGTCCTGAGTTCAATATTACAGTAGCCGCCGGTGTTGTAACAGGAGTAACACTTCTTCATAAAGGATTAACAACAGTATACGACTCTTCACAAAGCTTTGCCTCATCAATCCCTGCGTCCCCTGCTTTTGATGAAGGAAGCATTGTTACGGCCCTAAGCGGAGGACAGAATAAAGAAGAGGTAGCGGACGCAACCAACATCGCATCCCAGTTAAGTCTCGTATTAACAAATACAGCTACAGATCCTCACCTAGCTACCGGAACTCCTTCTCCGAAAATAGCCGCCGCTTACACCTCAAAGGACAAAGACGGCTCTATCATCATCAACCGCAACGACGGCCAAGACTTCTTCCTTGAAGCATTCGATGGTCTTGCTGGTTCCGGCCTAGGACTCGTCCACAAAGAAGTCGATGCCCTTTCGGATCTACCTGTGCGTGGACCTGATGGTTTCCGGGTTGCTGTGCGTGGCTCTGCTGACGCTAACGAGGACGACTACTATCTCCGCTTTGAGACTAACGACGGTCAATCCTTTGGTGAAGGAGGCTGGGTAGAAGACGTAGGACCAGACCTCGACATCGCTCTCGACCCTGACACCCTTCCCCTTCAGCTTGTTAACACCGGGGTAAACACCTTTACAGTTAACACTACCGGATGGGCCAAGCGTAAGTCTGGTGACGACGAGACCAACCCATTTCCATCCTTTGTCGGCAAGAAGCTTAACAACTTTGTCTTCTTTAAGAACCGCCTAGGATTCATCTATGAGGACTCTGTGGTGCTTTCGGAAGCCGGAGAACTCTTTAACTTCTTTAGGACCACCGTAAGGACTCTGTTGGATACCGCTCCGATTGATGTTACATCTGCAACCGCTAACGTAACAAACCTTCGAAGCAGTGTAGCCTTCCAAGAGAACCTGTTGTTATTTGCCGACCGGGGACAGTTTGTTCTTAAGGGTGATCCCTTGACCAACGAAACAATCACTCTTGAGGCTGTCACCAACTATGATGTTAACACATCCGAAGATCCCCTTGCTGTTGGCTCTTATGTCTACTTCCCATTTAAGCGTGGTAATTTCCTCGGTATGCAAGAGTATTCTCTCAATGCCACCACGGACGTTTACGACTCGGATGATATTACCACACAAGTTCCAGGATACATCACCAACGGTAACATCCTTGTAACATCAGGGTCCACATCCACTGACCTCATTGCTCTTAGCTCAGGAGGCGACACCATCTACGTCTACAAGTATTTCTTTAACGGACGAGAGAAGGTTGTTAGCTCATGGAGCAAGTTCAAGATGCCCTTCAATGTTCTCAGCCTAGAGTTCATCAATAGCTCCCTGTTTGTTGTTGGTGACAAAGATGGCGACACCCTGTTGACTGAGATGAAGTGTGAAGAGCTACGGCTTGAGGATGACACCCTTGACGGCTTTACGATCCACCTCGACATGCTCAAGAAGAAGACGTTCAGTGGAAGCCCAACAACCACACCTACGGACACCTTGATCGACCTTGGGTTCACTCCCGGTCCTGATGATGTTGTTGAGGTGTATGACAGCCACGGCAACCGAGTAGTTGTTAACTTTGTCAACGTCAACCAAGCCAGCATCCAGTCCTACAACCGGACGTGCTTCAGCGGTCTTCGATACAACCTAGAATACACCTTCAGTGAGCCAGTGTTCAAGCAAGGTAACCCACCAGTGTCCTCGGGTCTTGCCCGTATGATACTTAGGAACGGCACCTTGTTCTTTACGGACGCCTTGGATTTCCAAGTTGAGGTAACACCAGTTGCTAGGGACAAGCGTATCTTTACCTACAGTCCTAACGTCATTAACATCACCTCGACGGACACCCTTCTTTCACAAGATGGTAAGTTGCGATTCTCGATCTTTACACAAGCCAAGGATTCGCTTATTAAGATTGTTAACTCAAGTGCATTTGCATCTAACTTCCAAGCCTGTGAATTCGAAGCCAACGTCCATACCCGTTCAACTAGAATATAATAACGTCTACCTTAGGTCAGCCCGTAAATCCGACTGTGAAGAGGTAGGCATCAACATGCGCCACATCGACAAGCTTGAATGTTTGTTAACCAGTGGGTCCACCCCAACACAAGCCCTAACCTTAGGGTTAAAGCAAGACTACCACACGTGGACCATATGCGCCAAAGACGACCACGCTCCCTTAGCTTGCTTTGGGATCGGTGAGCTTATCAAGGATAACACCAACTACATCTGGTTGTTATCAACCGATAGGCTGCTTCAAGTTGCCGGATTTGAGTTTGCTAAAGCTAGTAAAGCTTGGCTTTCCTTTATTGTTAACCACTACAAACTACCATGTGTCAACCACGTCCACGTCCAAAACACCACAGCTATTCGATGGCTTAAGTGGTGTGGTGCTGAGTTCTCCGATGACGACTCCACCGACTTCCTTTCATTCCAAATCAATCCCTCTTTATCTAAATAACAATTATGTGTAATCCTATCGTTATGGCTGTAGCTAGTGCTGCATCTTCCTATGCTGGGCAACGGGCTGCGGCAAACGCCCAAGAACAAGCTCAAGCACAAGCCTCTGCTGCTGAACAAGTTAGAGCGCAACGTGCTAATACAGCGGTAAGACTAAGAGAGGCGCAGGAAAACACAGCCCGGTCACAGCGCACCGAAGCCGCGCAAGTTCAGACAATGGAGGCAAAATCACGTGCGCGTCTAATTGCTCTTACGGAGTCAGGTATTGCTGGCATGTCCTTAGAGAGGTTGACCGATTCGTTAACAGCGAAACAAGCAAGATACGCGTTCTCTGAGAAACAACAGCAGAAGATGCAAGCACAGCAGACTGGATTAGAGTTAGAGGAAGGAGCCATACGCTCACGAATGAACCAGCTTAGAATCAACCAGCCAATCAAACAAGCCAGCCTATTGGAAGCAGGGTTACAAGGCATGCAAACCGGAATGCAAACCGCTCAGGTGTTTCCAGCTAAATAACAATTTTAAATGACAACAGAAGATCTTAAAAAAGCACTCTCTCAGGACACACGGGAGAAAGTTGATGTTAATCTTGGTCAAGTCTCACTGCGATCAACAATCAGCCGTGGCGGTCAATACAACGTAGTAACACAAGAAACCCCCAAGGAGAACTCGTTTACTCAATTATCGAAAGCGTTAAATCAGTTTCCTCAACTTGCTGGTCAATTTAAAAACATTCAACAACAAGCAGGGATCGAGAAAGTCCAAGGGATGTCCCCTATGGAGATTAAAGAGGAGCTACAGAAACGAGCCGAAGGCGGCGACGAATCAGCAAAAAGTTTTATCTATGACTTGTTCCAAAAAGAGGCCGTTGATGAAGAACTGTATCGTCAGGTGTTAAAGACGGAGGTCATTCCAAAGTTACAGACCTTAGAGGCTGAGTTATCAAACGCATCCCCATCAGAGATGAACCAAATCTTAAACTCTGAAGACCCAATCTCAGAGCTTGAGAAGCGTTACAACGATGTGATACCGGGTGAAGTAGATGCAATGGTCGCTAATTCATCTCACCAAAAAGCGTTACACAATGAGATGTTACGTAGGATTCCGGGACTCGCTGGTAAAACCCATGCTACCTTAATTGATAACAGACGAAAATTTATTAACTCTGCATCACAAGAGAACATCCTTATGGACGACTCCAGTGAGTGGACTAACACACCTTTAGATGATTCTTTTGGCGCGGTAGACCTCAACAATGAGGACATTCCACCTCTTCCAGGGGATGACGTGACTTATAACGAAGGTGCTGGCGGGTCAGTGCTACCTTCGAGCGACCCGTTTAATACGGAACCTAAAGATCCTGTGGTCAACCAAGAGAAACCTAAGTTACCTAGGGTTGCTCCTGCTGGTCCTCTGGTGTTACCAGCCACGCTTGATACGTTCCTAAAAGAACCCGGCAGTGAACTAAACTCTCTTGAACAATTCATGCGAGGAGAAGCAGACTACGTGAGTGTCTCAGCGAACCCAGCGCAACAAGGTGACGAAAGTATTTTAACAGAGTTTTCCTTTGTCGATAAGAACGGAACTACAAACAACTTAGAGAACGTCCCGATTAAGGTAGAGGCAACGACTAACGCAGGGAAGACCTCGCCGAAAGGTTTTTTTGGAATAGTTACCGAGGGCATATCCGAAGCGGTTAAAGGTGCTAAGTATATCCAAGAAGGAACAGCACCCGAAACTGTCGTAGACAAAAAGCCGGTAAAGTTAACCGCAAGCCAAGAAGTTGAATTAGATGTTAATACATTAAAACAAGAGAGAGAAGCAAAAGCTTACACACACGCTTTTTCTAACGATAACAAATACCGAAGAGGAGTCGCGGATATACAAGCGGGTAAGAATCTAGATGACCCTCAAAAGTGGCGCGAAAAAGTTGAAAACTCATCCCTTCAATTTCTACAAGCAAACATTCAAGAAAATCTAAATGTCACTGACACCTATCTTGAGCAAGTTAAAAACGGCGAGCTAACTCTCGACGGTAAGAAATACTCTAACCTATACATATCACGTCTACAACGGATGGTTGATGCCGAAGAGAAGCGTCAGGAGACAACCGATGACTCGTTTGGATCAGAACTGGCCTTGGCTGAACAAATGAAGATTTCGCAAATATTGATTGATGCCAAGAAAATGACGGCTGATCAAGTCCAAGAAGAGTTAGCTTCTTCTGTTATTAGGGCTGAAACCCTGTTTAATAATAAACAAATCGGAAAATCTGAGCGTGACGATCTAATTGCTGATGCAAATAACAAACGAGAATTGATAGGACAATTTGGAATAACTGACGACGTTGACTTCTACGCCTTGATACCCAACCGAGAAACCATCCTTCAGAATCTAGGTAAAACAGACTTAAGTAGAAAATATCAAAGCTCGGATTCTTTAGTTGAAGCTTGGGAATCTCTGGGAAAAGACGTATCAGGCTTGAAAGTTACACAAGAAGACGACTGGCAAGGAAAAGCCAAAGACACTTGGAATACAATCCTGTATGATGCACCGCAAAAGACATGGTTAAAAGCCAGTGAAAAAGCTGCTCGTGACATTATGAAGGAATACGAGCAGCGTGGAATTAAAGACCCACGTCTATTTAATGTTACTACCGAAGACGGCCGTGAGTTAACAATTCGTGAGCTATACCGGGAAAGATTAGAAACCTATTTTAAAGAAGAAGCTGATAAAACTTCTGATAATGCGCTTGAGGAAATAAGAAAACGCGCTGAAAAATTTAGGGGTGAGGCTTCGGCAGCGAGTTTAGAATCTAAAGCAGGTATTACCATACTTGATGATCCTAAGACAGTTCAATTAAAACTTGCCGCATCTTTAGAAGAGAGGGAGCAGAAGACGGACTTTTTAAATGAATCTGGAAGAGTGACACCAACTTACGACGATGAAACATTGGAACAAGCTATTGAGAGATTTAACAACACAGCAGCGGACGATGAAGCGTTGGCTCTAATGAAAAAACAGAACAGCTATGACAGCATTCAAAAAGCTCAGGAAACGGTTTACCGTAAAACCACAGCACCTCAGTATTATATCGGACAGGCATATAAAGCGGCTGTATTTAATAGAGATAAGAACTTTCGCAAACGCGATGAACACAATGCTTCCGTAGTAGCTCGCAATAAAAACATCGGACTGCCCATGTCGTTGCATCGAGAAGGAGCATCAATAAGGTATGGCGGCTTTACCGCAGGGGCTTATAGTGCTTCTAAATCCATCCCCGCTTACAGTCTCAATTTAAACCCAGAAGGAATCTCATCTGACGGAAAAAGTAAATTACCTCCGCTTTATTCGCGCAAAGAGACACCTAAGACTCACATCTATAGTTACTACGCGGCAAGAGCCGGAGCTTATAACGACTTTGATGACTTAGATGCGTTGTTTAAAATGTATTTCAAAGATGGAACGGAAGAACAAAAGATACAATTTAGAACTGACCAAGTAGAACTAGCTCGTAAGATTGGCTTCGGACTGCCAGCTAAAGAGACCACTAATCAATAATTTTACCATATGAACATATTTCCAAAGACGGTTAATTCGTTTACTTCAATGTCCTCGCCCCAAATAACGGGGAGAGCTTCTCTTAGTGACCCAGACTACGAACACCTAGACATCCCGGACGATGAAGATGATGTTGGCGTGTTTGAAGACATAGGGACCGGGGTAGTGGCTGGGTTAGAAGGTTTCGGAAGATCTATGGTAGGGCTCGCTGATATGACCCTTGGTGGCATGTTTGATATGGACGAAGAGTTCTACACCAAACGACATTTTGATAGACCTACTGGAATCGCCGGTGGACTCGCAGAAGGTATAACACAATTCGCCGCCGGTTTGATTCCCGGAGGGTTTGCTGTTGGTTTGTTAAGTAAAGCGGGACGCGCTGCCACTGCCATTCGATTTGGTGAAAAGACCACTAAGACAATTAAAGGAATAACTACTGGTGCGCTTGCTGATTTTGCGGCCTTTGACGGACATGAAGCGCGTTTAAGTGACCTGTTGGCTGAACACACTGATGTCCTTTCGGGAGTTACCGAATACTTAAAGTCAAACCAAGATGACTCTGAGTTTGAAGGACGAATGAAAAATGTTATTGAAGGCGGTGCTATTGGAGGAGCAGTAGGGTCACTGGTATGGACTGGCGCGAAACTTATCAAAGCCATGAAAACCTTTGATGGTTCAAAAAAGTCGGTTGATAAGTTAAATCAAGCAAGAGATGATCACAATGCGAGTCTCAGGAAAAACGCCGGGGAGACGGAAGAAGGTCAAAAACTTGCCGATGAAGTCACTGAAGAACAACAGAATCTTGACCCAAATAACCTAATTCCAGGAGCGAAGACTGAGGGTAAAGAAGGGACAACCGAGTTGCCTGATGATTTTGAGAATGTTAGTGGAGAACAAGCAATATACGCAAGTGAACGTCTAACCGAAGCCATTCTAGGAGCTAACACTAAAGCCGAGATGGACGACATCTTTAAAAGCTTTACGCCCGACCTCGTTGCGAAAGATGCTGCAAGTAAAGAAAAACGAGCAGCAGAGATGATTCAAATACTAGAAACCAGTGGGATGTCTGCTGAAGGTATTAAGAAAGCAATAAGAGGTGGGATATTAGATGACGACACGAAATTATTAGCAATGAAACAAGCGCGGGCGGGACAGCAGATTTCGATTATTGGAATGAGAACTGCCGTTGACCGTCTTACAACAATAGGCGCTAAACGTGAAAAAGAATTAGCAAAGTCTGCACCGGATCAATTAGAATTGCGTAAACTGACACTACTTGCTACAGCGGAACAACGGAGGTTAAAGTATTTCACAGCAACGCAAGCTGCTTACGGCACTGAGTTCTCCAAAGGTTTACTAGACCGTAAAAATAAATTTGTTGTATCTTTGCAAGAAAGTTTAGGAATTAGATCATCTGATCAAAAACTTGATGAAAGATACACGCGTGAAATGGCTGATGTTATTGCGGATGACGATGACTTAGCGGACGCGATGGCTGAGATTAACATCCAAGATACGGACAAAGCAGCCGAAGATTTACTGAGCGAAGCTGATGAGTTTATTGACCCGACTAAAGGACAGCCTACAAAAGATAAACAGAAAAGCATTAGCAAAAAGCGCTTAAAAGCCAAAGAAAGTCTTACACGTCGAAAGGAATCCCTTGAGAAACAACTTGAGCTTAAACGAAAAAGAGCAGCAGAGTTATCAGGAAAAGACCCGGACGAAATAAAAGGAGAAGCAAAAGCCCCTGAGATTGAGGAAGATGGGGATGCCTTTAAGTTAAAGGCCGAGATACGATCATTGGAAGAGAAAATAAGTTATCACGATCAAGCCTACAGAGACGAGCAAGACATCATAACATTACGCGAAGAGGAATACTATGTGGATACTCTTAGTCCCAATGAATACAAAGCTAGAGTCACAGCTAAAGAGGCGGCTAAGAATCGCGCTGCCAAAGCTAAAGGAACCTCATCAACAACCGTCAAAAACCTTAAGAAGATTGTTAAATCCAAGGCCGACCGAAAGATAAAAATTGCCAAAGCAAAGGAGACCTTAGATTCCTTAAGAGCCGATCTATTACAGAAAGGCAAAACAACCAAAGGACAATTAGATCCCTCTACCTTTAAAGTTGACCCGGAGATGGATGACATCCTTGCTCGCATTGATTCAGCCAAAAAGATGATCCGAGAAGAGAACGACATCCAAAAGGTTATTGAAGATGTGCAAGCTCTTTCAAAATTAACAGATCAACAATTCACCGATCTAAGCAACGCACAAGCAGCGAGAAGAAAAGTCCTCAATACCACTCCTACCACGCGTCTTCAAGAACTACGGAGACAAAGAAGTGAATATGTTAACCGACGCAAAGACGCGATTAACGGAGCCGGTCGAGGATTCACTACAAAGAAAGCTTTTGATAACTGGTTAAAGACTCGTCCGGGGGACATGGAGAAAGGGTTTGATACCTTTATGAAGCGGATGATGTATGCTGCTGACGGAGAAAGCCCGTTAGATGCTTTTGTTAAAATTAACGAGATGTCTCAGATGAGTGGGTTTGATAAGTTCACTAACTTTGGTGTTCGTTTATTTCAGCGTAACCTTCTGTCTGGACCAGCAACTACCACACTAAACGTGTCTATGCCTCTTGCGGTTCGCTTATTAACAAAAATGGAACGCATTGTCGGTGCTGGCGTTGGCGCTATTAAGGGTGATGAAGCCCAACAACAAGTCTTTAAAGAAGCTTTGAAATTCCACCAACAAGCTGAAGACTTTAAAATGGTAATCAAAGCTGGAGCTAAAGGCACTAGAACCAAGTCCGATGTGGTCACAGGCGCTAACTCCCCGTTCACAGACGCTTCAAGTAAACCAAACATCGACGCATTTGACCCTGAGCTTTACGGGGTGAATAAGGACAGCACCTTTGGTAAAGCAATGGGATGGGTTAACACTTGGTTTAACCTTCCGTTTGCATTGAACGCGGGTGGTGATTCCATGAACAAAGCAGCCGCCGGATTATCTAATCTTCGCGAACGCCTGACCAACCACGTCCACACTGATAAGAACTGGGTCAACAAACCAATCGAGGCTAAGGACGCGTGGGTCAAACAGACTATGGATAAAGCGTTTCTTGAGGACGGCGCAATGTATAGCGAAAGCCGGATTCACTCTGTCCTTGCTAAACAGGCGCGTGAGAATGTCCTTAAAAGCGAACAAGCTGGACAAGTGATTGACAACCCAATGCTCATCCCAAATGAGCTTCGCAAGTTAACACTAGAGAATAGAGACAGCTTTATACGCGACCAAGATGCTCTTAAGTTAATTGAAGAAACCAGACAATTCACAAGAGAAGTAACCTTCACTGATCCTAATCAAGGTGAGTTTGTTAGTCTAGTAAACAGAGCTAGGGAGAAATTTCCTCCATTAACACTAATCCTTCCGTTTGTTAATACCCCCGCACAGATCCTTTCGTTTGGGTTAAAGAGAACTCCATTTGGATACGGGTATGAAAAAATCGCACCGTTACTTTCTAAGAAAGCAGCAGAACGTCGTGCTGGAATGGCAGCAATGAGTCCAATGCAAAAGGCTGAGTATCAAGGAAGAATGGCAACCGCTACAGCGGGAAGTGCTGCTCTTCTTTACTATGCCTACTTAAACAAAGATAAGATTACTGGAAGTGGACCACGTAACCCGGACGAGATAAAAGCACTCAGAGCTACTGGATGGCAGCCTAACTCATTTGTTATTGGTGATGAAGACAATCCAACCTACGTGAGCTACCAACGTCTTGACCCGTTTGCCACCATGATTGGAATTGCAGCCGACATCGCAGACCACATGACAATGAACCCGAAGCTTGAGCCTGGAAGTTCAGAATCACTTATGGCTTTAAGTTTCTCGATGGCTGAAAACATAACTGATAAATCATTCCTTCGTGGACTAAATAACGTCTTAAACGCTGTCCAGCAGCCTGAGATCTATGGTCCTAAGATTGGACGGGACATTGTTAGCGGCATGGCTGTGCCTATGTCTGTTAACCAGTTTAAAGATCTCGGAGAAAGTGAAGTTATGATTAGGGAGTCACGGAGTGTAGTAGACGCTGTTCTTCGCAAGCTTCCTATTGCCGCTGAAAAAATACCACCCAAACGGACATTCCTAGGGGAAGCGATTTACAAGCAGAACCCTGTGGGATTATTAGGTGTTATGAACCCGGTCTACGTCTCTAGTAAAAAGAACGACAGTGTAGATAAGACAATCCAAGAGTTAGTATACGGATTCTCCATGCCTTCAACAAACTTCATTGGAAACCGCGAGACTGATATGAGGGAATTCTATAACGCTGCCGGGGATCAGGCTTACGACCGTTTCTTGGAACTAACCGGAACAACTAAAATTAAAGGCAGAACATTAAGAGAATCCCTAAAAGGGTTAGTTAATTCGCGTAAATTTAAAGCATTTACAAAATCCGTAAACGATGCCGGTGGTCAATCACAGCTTATTGATAAAGACCCCAGAGTTACAGAAATGAACAAAGTGCTTTCAGCTTACAGACGTAAAGCAAAGCGCGAAATGAGCTTAGAGTTTCCTGAGCTAATTCAAGCCGTTAAAGACATTAATACTAAGAAAAAGCAGCTTAATAAAGCAGCCGCTGAAGAACTTAACAACCCTATCCCAACCTTATAAAACACCATGCCTGACACAAGTGGACTATCATTCTACCAGACCGACGACCCAACAAGTAAATCAATTACCTACGGTTTTGACGTATTAAGCGCCGATGACATTACTGTTATTGCTATCGCTTCAAACGGAGCCAAAACCTTCTTAACAGTAGAAAGCGGGGATGGCTACGGATACACGGTTAACCTTGATACCAAGACGGTAACATATACAGGGGCATCATGGACTAGTCATCCACAGATATACCCATCAAGCGACATAAGAGTCTATCGGACAACATCAGTGATACCCTCGATTGACTTCACGGCGGGTGCTGTGTTAAGCGAAAGCGATCTCGATACCGCCTATAAGCAAGGTCTATTTGCCGCACAGGAGATGACCGAGGATGCAGCCGACACGAACGCTGGTCTTCAAAGTGTAACATCAGGTGTTATTGCAGCCGGTGCTGTGACCGCTCCTAAGATTGCCACCAACTCAATCTCAGAAGACCGCATAATTAATAGCGCAGTCACTAACGCAAAGATTGCAGACAACGCTGTTAACGCCGCTAAGATTCAGAATGGAACAGTGGGATCAGATGAACTAGCAACTGGATGTGTTATAGAAAGCAAAATAGGCAACCTAGCTGTGACGGAGACTAAAATAGGAGATGAAGCGGTAACACAAAACAAGGTGACCAAAGCGACTAAAGCTAACATGGAAGCCCAGAGTGGGAGCTACGGTGTAGTAACACCTGACGTTCTTAAACACAGTCCGTTCTCTCCAAAGTGCTATGGGACAGTCGCTTATAGCTCAGGGTCCGCAACCTTAGCTGCCGGTTCGTATAATGTTGCGTCAGCGTCAGCATCCGGGGATCAAAGAACAATTACGTTCACAGCCGGTATGCACGATAATAATTATGTAGTGTTTGCTAACATGTCGACTAGTGGAGCTATGGGTGCTGATCACTCTGTAACAGTTATGGCTAAAACAACCGCCGGGTTTACGATAGAATCGCAAGCTAACGTAGCATCGACTACTAGTATTAACTTCATCGTCTTCGGAAGCACCCTTAGTGCATAACAATTATTATGAACTCCTCAGTCAATACACCCTTAGTAGGTATCACCGGATTGATTGCAAATATAACACTCGAACAAGTTAACACCACTGTGGCTATTGCGGTAGGACTCTCCACGTTGATCTATATGTTAATAAAGATACGACACCTCTTAAAACAGAAACAGAAGTAATAATGAGCGACGAAAAACGAAGCATCAAGATGGAGGGTCTACAAGACCTTCTCATCGACACATTCATCGACCAAATCAAAAGTGGTGAAGCACCTCCTGCCTTGTTAAACGCTGCTCGTCAGTTACTTAAGGACAATAACATCACAGCCAGCATCACTAAGGACTCACCCTTGGAGGCACTTGTAAATTTACTTCCCTTCGAAGATCCGACTGATAAAGTTGTCAATGAATGAGTGACATCCCACCACAGCTTAAGGACTTCCGTAACTTCCTTTGGATGACATGGAACCACCTTACGCTACCCGCACCTACCCCTATCCAATACGAGATAGCCGAGTGGATGCAAAACGGTCCACGACGAGGTGTTATCCAAGGGTTCCGAGGTGTCGGTAAGTCATGGATCTGTTCAGCCTTTGTCGTCCACCAGCTCCTCCTAGATCCACAAAAGAACATCCTTGTTGTCTCGGCATCCAAGAACCGCGCTGATGACTTCTCCACGTTCACCCTTAGGTTGATCCACGAGATGCCCGTCTTGGCTCACCTGATGCCTGGGGATAAACAACGCTTCTCTAAGATCTCCTTTGATGTCGGACCAGCCCAAGCATCCCACGCTCCCTCGGTCAAGTCCCTTGGTATAACATCCCAGCTTACCGGCTCCCGTGCTGACATCATTGTTGCTGATGACGTAGAAGTCCCTAACAACTCAGCCACCCAATCAATGCGTGACAAGCTCTCAGAGCAAGTCAAGGAGTTCGAAGCCATCCTTAAGCCTGAGGACAACAGCCGCATCCTTTTCCTTGGGACACCCCAATGTGAGGACAGTATCTATAACAAGATGCTTGAGCGTGACTACGAGATGCGCGTGTGGCCAGCAAAGAAGGTAACATCCGATAAGTCCGAAAAGATCTACAAGGGTAACATAGCTGACTCCTGTATCGACAACGATAACGTCGGAGACCCTACCGAACCCACACGCTTTGGCGACATTGACCTAGCCGAACGTGAAGCATCCTATGGTAAGTCAGGGTTCGCTATGCAGTTTATGCTGGACCCTAAGCTGTCTGACTTAGACCGCTATCCGTTAAAGATCAATGATCTTATTGTTATGGATCTTGATAACGAGACGGCACCCGAAAAGCTTGTGTGGGCGCAAGTCCCGGAGAACGCTTGGGACAGCACTGTGCCGAACGTCGGGTTCACCGGGGACCGCTTTTTCCGTCCTATGAAGATTGTCGGGGACCACGTGCCTTACACCGGAAGTGTCCTTGCTGTTGACCCATCAGGCCGTGGTAAAGACGAGACCTCTTGGGCTGTCGTCAAGATGCTTAACGGTTACCTGTATGTTACCGATGCCGGTGGTATGCAAGGAGGTTACGACGAAAAGGTTCTTAAGGTCTTAACAATGAAAGCCAAGATGAACAAGGTTAATGTTATTGTGGTGGAAAGTAACTTCGGTGACGGCATGTTTGTGGAGATCATTAAGCCCTATCTCACCAAGATCTACCCTTGCACCATTGAGGAGATCCGACATAACATCCAAAAGGAACGACGAATCGTAGACACCCTGGAACCAGTCCTTAACCAACATCGACTTGTTATCGACCCTAAGGTCATCAAGAACGACTACGACTCCGCCCAAAAGTATCCTATCGAGACACAGCTTAAGTATCAGCTAATGTTCCAGCTATCTCGCCTTACACGAGAAAAAGGGGCGTTAACACACGATGATAGACTCGATGCCCTTTCGATGGGTGTCTCCTACTGGACACAACAGATGGCCCAAGATGCCGACACAAAGATCGGAGAACGCAAAGAGGAGGCCATCCTACAACAACTCAGAGACTTTAAGGACACCTATTACAAATCTCACAACAAAAGCGCACATACATCATGGATATAAAGACTGTTAACGACATTATAGCAATGCTTGAGGAATACCGCGATAGTGGCCTTAGGATGGATTCTGAGCGGGTTTTAGATGGACCGGTAGGTGAGCCTAGGAAACAACGCCTTGTGCTGGCTGTGGGGCATTCTAGGGCCAACGACAAGGGAGCTGTAGGATGGGACGGAAACCTCACCGAGTGGGCCTACAATCGAACCCTTGCCCACTTTATCAATCTTTACCTAGACGAGTCTATTGATGTTACCATTATCGACAAATACCAAGGGGACTCCTACACCGAAGCTATGGCTAACCTTAAGCGCAGCGTTGATCCCCTTGGGGCTGACCTTGTGGTCGAACTACACTTCAACGCCTACAAGTCCCAAGAGGCCAACGGATACGAAGCCCTTTACTGGCACTCCTCCAAACACGGCAAACAAGCCGCCGACGCCTTTATCGACGCAATGGAGTCCGCTTTCCCCAACAACCTCAACCGTGGACCCAAAGCCATCAAGGATAACTCCGAAAGAGGCGCACGGTTCCTCAGGATGCTTAAAGCACCTTGTGTTATCCTTGAACCATTCTTCGGAACTAACAAAAAGGAATGGACCATGTTCCAAGAATCATACGGAAAACAACAACTTGGAAAAGCAATAGCCACATCTATTAACAAGTGTTTTTCAGATTGGGGTAAGTAGTTGAATAACAATCCCTTACAAATGATACCCATAGTAGGGAGGAAGGGAATAAGCCTATCTTAGGAGGCCCCGAAGGTGGATGATCTAAGAATTATTAATAACATCATCAATAACACTATCTTAGAATTATCCCGAAGGTGAGTGATCTAAGGATTACCAACAATAACAATATCTTAGGGGGATCTTATGAGATCTTAGAATAAGGGGACTTAAGGAGACCTAAGAATAGCTCTAAGAGTAGTTGTTAATGATTACCTATAACTAACCAACCCATCAGTGTTTAATGCAACATAACTCCAACATCCATCACCAAGAGATACCTGAGGTCTCCCTAGACAACCTAGAGCATGCCTTAGCTTGCCTAAAGGAACACTTCGATGATGTTGTTGTTGCTGTTCATCACAAAGACACCAGGAACATTAAGGTAACATCATCTAATCCTTATGCTGGCTTAGGGATGCTACCGACCATCCAAACGAAGCTTAGGGGTGCCATAGAACACGCCGAGATGACACAGCTTATCCATGAGGAATCCTATGAGATCGAGGAGGATGATAGGCTGTAGGTTTTTGTTATAAAAATGTGAAGGGGTAACGTTATATTGGCGAATCAATTTTACCCCCAAGGCCCCCCGAAAACGTCAAATCGACAGCTCTTTTCCTATAAATAAGCAAGGGGGGTGTCTTTATGGTGGCTAGTGGCTTCATTATGAAACAATCGTAGAGACTTATAGAATGTCTTTTACATCGCTTTGATGATGTTATTACTATAGGCGAAGCCACAATCGGAATTGTATAACCCACAGCCTGGTTTTCATTAGTGCTTGTTTTTGTGTTGTCACCCCTTTGAAATCTATCGGTAGTTACATTGTAAACACAACCTAAAGCAACCTAGTGCCTACCTATGATCTACCTAGTGCCTACCTACTGCCTACCTATGATCTACCTATTGCCTACCTACTGCCTACCTATGATCTACCTATTGCCTACCGAGGTGCTTGCACTTTTATGGGAAACTGTAAGCACCTCTAAAAAACATTAAAGTTTTTGATTGTTTTTCATAATCACCTCTGTATCTTGTCTCTGTATGACAAAAACAACTGACAAAACACCAAGCCAAGACGCAGCCTCAACCTACCTCAATGCTTGCTTAAAACGTAAGCGCCAAGCGGAAAACAAGAGCCTGGAAAGAGCGGAAGCTTTATTTATCCTTACGACCACCGCGTGGTTCATTGCGTTCTTCGCTAGCATGTTCCTAGGTTTCCACGTTCTTTGCCTTTATCTCGCGTGTTGCATGGGATTTGTTCTCCTTGGTGTTATCTGCTCGGGATTGCTTGGATTAGCAAAAGAAACAATCGCAACACCCTTAAAAACTCTTTTCTCTTAAGCCAATGACCTTCCTAGAAAACACCACCGGCCCGCTCTTTCTAATCCTTCTTTTGTGCGTGTTGCTAGTCATCGCCTATGCTTGCATCGTTATTAACTACGCGCGAAGCAAAGCAAGATATGAACGCATGAGAGACCAAGCCGAACGCAAAAGATCACGCGAAGACTTTCGCCTTTAGTAACACCAAAGAAAAAACAACATTATGAAAAAAGCAACTGTAACTATAAATGCAAGGACAAGAGAAGGAAAGACAGCACTCTTCACCGCGAAGGGGTATCAGTGGGAGTGGGAGGGTTTTGAGTTTGTTATCCATCGCCCTTTATCGGGGAATGAATTGACTTCAAAACGATGGACTATGACTTGTGCTATCACTGGCAAGAGGGTGTCACGCGGAAGCTTTGCGACTCGAAAGGACCTTATCGAAATGACTCTTCCACGCTTGGACGGATTCGGAGTGGAAGCATTCAAAAAACTGGTAGTAGCTAACACGTCGGACGCTGTGCGTTAATTCCTAAAGCTCCTCGGTTATGCCGGGGGGTTTTATGGAGTTAATGACTCCGTTATGATTATGAAAAAACAACTAAAGACCAAAAAGCAAAGGGCATTTGATAAAGCCCAAGTGACCAAGCTAGCAAAGGAACAGGCCGTGCCCGCTCTTACCGTATTGCACAACATCCACGAAAGCCTGCGGGATTGTGATGGTGACTGGCGATACATTAACCTAGGAACACTCATGGAGCTTCTATCGTATCCGAAAGGACGCTTGCACCTTGCCTTGGATGAAATGAAAAAAGACTATGTTATTAGTGAAGGCTACGAGTACGGCGCAACGAATGTTGAATACTACCAGAAGGAGGAAACGAAATGACCACCTCACAAAATCGAGACATCATTGATCACATGCTTTCAACTCTTGAGACAATGACAGAATGCGATCACGCTTCCGACTTGCATCATTATCTTTGCAATGAAGATTACTTTATCGTTGGCACCTTTCGCGCTCGCCAGTGGATCGGGGATGAAGCCTTTTCGATTATTGAAAAGATCAAAGAATATGAAGAGTCCAATTTCGGAGAGGTCACCACTGATTTCTCCGAGCCTGAAAAGGTAGCCAACATGTATTGTTACATGAAAGGGGAGGAAATCCTCCAACACGCAAACACCTTGCAAGGCAAATGGGATGGAGCTTTAAACCGCCAAGATCTTCAAGCTATCGGTGAGGAGATTGACGCAATACCCGCTCACACGTTAGCGTAATGAACAAGACCGAAGAAATCCTCTGGCTATTCTTCTCTCTCCTTTCTGCATATCTAGCGTGGGAGTTATTCCGGGGAGGTAACTAGCACCAGCACACCGCAACACCGCCACAAGAGCACCTTGGATCGTCCTTGGTGCTCTTTTTTGTTACCATCGCCACCCTAAAACCTGGAAATCCTATCGTTGGGGCAAAAAACATCTTTACATGATGAAAGTTTTCGTCTAATCGTTGGACATGGCAAACATACAAGACCTATTTGAAGTTACCTTTATCAATCGTTGGGCCGGTAAGGCTCGGGAGGAGGTAGAAAGTCGGAACATTAAATTCTGGCTTAAGATGTTACCCAAGACCACAAGGGGGTTATCGTTGGGCGTAATCGACAAGGTGATCCTTAGCGAGGTCAAGAAGGGTAACAAACCTTCCACCATCAACAGCAAGCTACAGACCTTGAAGACCACCCTGGATTTCACACGGGAGCGAGGGATGCATGACGTTGGGTTCAAAGTTCCACGCCTAAAGCAACCCAGTGACGCCCGGAT
>Ga0228652_1000343_pt1 | contig 24787 bp, 29 predicted proteins | sample 64DmetaG_FD_183030 | JGI IMG/M metagenome (GOLD analysis project Ga0228652, IMG submission 183030) | Seawater microbial communities from Monterey Bay, California, United States - 64D | ecosystem: Environmental > Aquatic > Marine > Coastal | place: USA: California | collected 2016-10-05
AATAAACGTACACAAGAAGATAGATCTGTTATTATACTTCACCTCTTAGTTTTAATCTTTTTCTAAGAGTAGTAATTGAAACATCTACGTTATGATCTCTATAAAGAATCATCTTTGCAGCATGAGCCTTAGTATCTAAATTAGTGTTTCTAGTTTTAACAACAGTATCTAAGACATCTTCTAAAATGTCTTTAACTACATAAGGAGTTTTGTTCTTCATTAACTTTTGTATTTAAGGTTTTTATATATTCTCTACATTCTTCAACTCTATCATATATTTTCTGGATGTCATCATCATTCCTTTCTACCTCGAATACTTTGATTCTGTACTTAGCTTCTAAGTTATCATACTCATAAGGAACGTCTGTCCATTGATTCAACAGATCCGTTGGCGTTTCCATTAGAGTATAAACTAACTTTGCTTTTTTTAGGGTAGTTAGTGCCATATATCCTTGTAGCTGCCAATAATAGTCCTTAGTAGGGATCTTATCTTCAAACAGAGGAAAAGTCCAATGATCCCAGCTATTCTTCATATCAATAATAACACCGTTATGTATTAAGTCAGGAGTACCTGTCATAAACTCATTCTGATACTTTACAGTATTCTTAGCTAAGAAACCTAAGTCTAACTCTTCAGAAAAGTAGTCAATAGAATCATCTTCCATCTGTAAACCTTTCTCTGTGTACTTGTTGCCTGTGAACTTTTGACCTCCGTAGATCTGTTCTTTCATCCAATCTTGTACATAAGACTGTGTAGTTTTACTTAAAACCTCTGTCTTACTTCTACTATTAGCCATAATTTGACCAATAGCAGAACATCTAATCTTAAATTGTGTATCCATGCTTCTCTAGTAATTTAATTTTTTCTCAAACTTGAGGATTAATAATAGACTTCATCTCGTCTTCAGATACTTCATAGTCAACTAACCTAGATACTACTGCATCTTTTTGTCCGTTCTTTACTGCTTCTAACATCTTCTTCTTGATAGCAGCCGTTAACTTCTTCTTAGTAATAGTTTTGGTAACATTACCATGAGTGTTAGTAGCGTCTGCATCTTTAGTGTCGTCAATTAAGAACATTCCATTAAGGGCGTACTTTCTTGCGTATGAACTCGATGAACCGAAACTCTGTGCAATATCCATCCCCTTTCTGTTTGGATCAATACCTGCTTGCGCTGTTGAAGCCAACCTATCACCTTCATACGATACCATAACAGTAGACTCAACATACATATAGTTACCAGCTTCGTGTACTTGGTCTGCAATTGTAATAAGTAATCCATGTTTAGCTAATAAAGGTTTAACTGCTTCTAAAATGTCTTCACAACTTCTGTAGTTATATTTACCGAAATTATTCCTTTGATTCTTTGGTGCTTTTAGTTCACTTTGAACCTTGAGCAATCTTTCTTGTAGTTCTTTCATGTCTCTAATATACAATTTATTTGTAATAAAGGTTACATTATTAAGAAAAATGTTTTATTTAATGTTAAGTTAATATTATAATGGTATTAAGATCGTAAAAGAAGATATGAAAATAATAATAACAGCAATAGTAATATTAATTGCAACTTCAGACAGAACTATACCTAAAAACTCTGGACTAACAGAAGGTCACATAGAATTTTTAAAAGACCATGAAGCTTATGAAGATTTTATGGAGGCTTTTTATCCAGATTCAAGTAAAAATAGTTTGTAGATTATAAATTAATTACGATATTAGATCCATGCTTCTTTAGCTCAGTTGGCTAGAGCAGTTGATTTGTAATCAACAGGTCGTAGGTTCGAGTCCTATAAGAAGCTCTGGACGTTTTTGTCCAATTAACCATTTGATTGAGGTTAATAACACACATTGTTCTCTATAGTAAGGAATAGGGAGGTCTAGAAACAAATGCTTGAAGCTAGCCTCCCTTTTTCTTTATTTACTTCTCTTCATTTCAAAGAAAATATCAGAATGTTTAATTCTGTTACTATATTTAGGAACGATCTGTACGCTATACCCACTATAAGTCTCACCAAAGTTATGTGATACCCATGCAGATGGTGGAGCAAAACTCATGTAGTTTCTATAATCAAACTTCTTAGTTCTCTGGTAACCTACCTGATGTAAATCTCCCTTCTCTACGTGAATGTATTTAGACTTAATATCGTAATGATCTATGTAGTCATTAATAAAGTTAATGGTACGATCATTAAGAACTATAGGCAAACCTCTATTCATGTGTTTCTTGTCCTTACCATGCGTTAAAACAAAGCAATGATCTCCCCATTCAAAATGCTCCATAAACCTCTCCAACAGCTCAAAAGATACATTAGGCATACCTGCACAGTCAATCATGTATTGAACTGTCTTGTTAGCTATCCATCCAAAGTCTCCTGAGTGATTACAGTTAGAAACAGATCTAATAACATACTTCTTAGCTACACCAGACTCAATAATCCTTCTAATAAGGTTATATTTACCTCTAACATATACATCAAAAGCTTGTTTATTATTCATGTTTTGGTCTAGCTTGTGTCCACCTCTTGTAGTGTAACCATCCCATCCATCTAATCCATCACCTAAATCATCTAATACGAATAATTCAAACGTACCATTCTCCTTATACTCTTGTATGATACTATCATAGACAGAATCTAAGTTCTGATTGAATACTTCTTCATTGTATTCATAAGAAAATAATGAATTACCTTGTGGATTAGGATCTAAACCAACGTGAATATCGCTTAACACGACTTTTAAGGCACTTTCAAAGGCTATGTCATGTGAAACTACGTCAATAGGCTTATAATCGCTTAAAACCTCTCTAACGGTAGATTCAATATCTTCCTGTGATAATCCTGAAACTTCATTCTCTGATACTCTAACAGAAAAGTCCTCACCATTAAACTCACTTTTATGCCAATACGCATCCACTTTAGAAGTTGGAATACCCTTAGCCTCACAGTAAGCTTCAATAGCTGAATTGTCTTGCTTATTAAGAAATCTTCTAATGTAGTTTCTGATTGCTTGAAAAGTAGAAGGATCTAAACCATTCTCGGTATAGACCATTCTAGCTATTTCAGACTTTGACTTATCCTTATTTGATAGAATAAAGTCATTATAAATTGCCCATTTACTCATACAGCCTTATCCTACTAAAACTTTTATTAACTTATCATAAACCTCTTGATCTATCTTTCCGAAAGAGTATGCTACCCCTGCGATGATTGATACAACAGTTGTAATAAATCCTAAAAGCCTACTGTAGTCTAGCTCACCTGCTGGAGTTTCTGTAGTGTCTGCTCTGTTAATCTTTAATGCTTTGGTTACGTGCTTGATGTCTTTAATACCTACACCGAATCTTTTAGCTACTTTTGCAGCCGCTTCTGCGAATAAAATGATTTTCATAATTATATTTAAGGTTTTACAATATCAATCTTACTAGAAGCTGTCCATGCAGTATCAAAATGAAGCCATGTAGGCGCAAATGCACCATCTTCTATTCTAGTAAGTCCTTTGTCCATAAAAAGACTTTCGTTCTTTATTATGTCTTCTCTTATCTCATCTGGAGTAGCCTTAACACAATTAATGTCAAAGCCTCTACCAAATTTATGTTGTGAGTAAGATCCCCCTACAGAACAATTAGGTGGTCTAAATCCTCTGAATTGAAGATTACCACCTTGATACCAATTATTAACTGTAGTGCTTCCATAACGTTCTCTAAAGAACTGTAACAGAAGAACTGTGTCTTTGTCTAGGAATCTCTGAGAAAAAGCTCCCCACTTCTCGTAGGTTGCCTTATCTATTAATTCGTGTAAGTGAAAATTACTTGTTACTTTCATCTTGTGCTATTTGCTCTAGTGCCAACATCATGTTTCTAACCTCACGATAGTCGTGTCCAGATAGATAAGTTACAATGTCGTTAAATAATGCAATAGGGATGCTTACAGATGGTACTTGAGCAGCTTCTGCTTTCTCCAACTCTAATTCTTTCTTGTCCATATTACAATATACTAAATTTTTAAGAAAATGTTTCCTATGATAAGTCTGCTTTAGCTAATTTAGCCATATCTAAACCTCTTTCTACTAACTCAGCTATTGCTAGGTCATGTAAATAACTATACCCTTGTACCGCTGTTAAAGCAGGAGTATTAAAAGGAGAAAAGTCAAAGTCTAATTGACTGTTAATTATGTCCATTGAATTATCTACATAACTATCTCTGTTTTTATAGATATTAAATCCCACTTCATAAGAACCGTTAATCTTTAACTTTCCATAGATTCTAATGTAAGAGTTAGGTAATTCTAAACCTAACTTAGTTGCTATTGCGTTTGTGTTATTTATTGCCATTTTTGTATATTTAGTTGTTGTTTATAATTGAATGCTAGAAGATTTATAAGTATTTGCTTCTATAGCAGAATTTATTTCTATAGTCCCCATGTGGTTTCTAACAATATCATCTATAACAGATTTGTCTGTTTCCGTTACGTTTACATAAATAACGTCTAGGTGATATTTATTGTTTTGTTGTTTGTCTATATTTACAACACAAAAATCTCCTTTTGTGTCTAAATCTGCTATTAATGAATTTATATCTATCATCTTATATATTTTAATAAGTAAACCTTGTTACTGGTCTTATATTATCCCTTGAAAAGCTTGATGGCATACTGTATATTGCCTTGCTAGTAGCTCCTCTATTATTAGAGCTTGCTGAAGTATCGTCTACCATCCACCATTCTCTTCCACTAGCGTAGTCTCCCCAATTGTTTATCCAAAAAATTACAATATTATCTGTTCCGTTATAGCAGAAATTACTATCATTAAAACTAAATGTATGATAATCATCTTGACTTAAATTAGGAATAGAAAAAGTACCACTTGCTACTAATGTTTCATTTTTTATCGTTAATATATTAGACATACTTAGATTAGCAGCACCAGAACCCGTTGGACTCATTGAGCCTGAAGGTAATATAGAGTCAGTAGTATGTGCTATTTTAATATATTGGTTTTGTGGACTATAAGCATAACTTCCGCTATACCTACCTGCTCTAAGTGTTAATCCTGTAAGTTGCTTTGCACTACCCATTTCACTAGAGCTAATTATCCAACACCCTATTCCGTATTCCCAATAATGGTCTACTGGATAATCACCATCATATCCATCACCTATATCTGGAATAGGATCAAAATTTAAGTCTTTAACAGACGCACATCTAGGCGCACATATTTTATTGAAGAAAAACATTAACCATGATTTTGTGAGAAACTAGCAATATACTCTGAACCATTCCAAGCTAAAGACACAGCGTCTACTGCGTTAGCACCTGTTGATACATCTAGTGTATATGGAGCAGTTTCACCTGCAAACTTAACACTTGATGGAAATATAACATCTAATGGTGTTGTACTGTCTTGTCTTATCTCTATAAAGTATGCAAACCCAGCAACAGGATTAGATAGTGTCAATGTAACATTACTTGAAGCACTTTCTAAATCTAATATTTGATAGTTACCGTTATCCCAATCTATTGTTTCAGTAGTTCCTGAAGGTGTTTCTGTGTTAGGTGTTGCACCTGCACTTGAACCTATTTGACCTGTTGATTTTATGCTTTTAGTCCAAGTTAAATAATTAGAGTCATTATATAAAGCACCTGCATTTGCTACAGTAGCACTTGGTGCTGTATCTACATTTTCTATCCAAAAAACACCATCACCTGTATTAGCTGCATTTAAAGCAACAGGTAATCCTGTTCCTAAATACATTAGTCCAGTTGTTTCTGTAGCACTTTCAGTCAAAGACTTAGCAGTTGCTTTTACTAATCCGAATGAAGGTCTACTTGAAGCTACTCCTAAGTGAACTCCATTTGCAGCACCACTTGCTAACTGTAACATAGAACCTGCATCAGTACCCATTCCTATGATAGTTTGGTTGCTTACTTTTCCTCTGATTCTATCTCCGAAAGCGTAATGCTTAGAAAGTGTTGCATCAGTAGAATAATGATCTCCTCCAATACCTGTAATATTATCCCCTTTAAATCCAAAAGCAGAAGTACCCATAAGGACTAATCCTGTAGACGTATCATTTAACGCAGTTGTCCCTGTAGCAAACACAAAAGAGCTAGTTAAATCAGCAGAAACACCACCGTTAATAGTATTACCTCCTATAAAACTATAATCTGCATCAACTACATTTAAACTATTACCTACAAATAAACTACCTTTACCTCCTTTTACTGTGTTAGCGTTACCAACTATTAAAGAATCGTCAACATTTGAAGTCCCTGCTATTGTGTGTGTAGTTCCTATTATTGCACTTCTTGTAATTGATCCTGAACCACTTCCTGCCGTAATAGATGTACCAATATACATTACTTGATTATGGAATGCACCTAATGTGTTAGAAGTGTTCGTTGGTGCAATCTGAAAATAATCATTTTTAAACTCTACATAATCTCCATGCCCTGAATAACTAATGCTAGAACCTGTATCAGTCCATGCACCTCCTCCACCACCAGAAGCTGCCGCCCAATCACCGTTTCCATCTGCATCAGTAGCTGTCCACACATAACCAACCGCCGCTGCTGCTGTGTCAAACTGCATAGCACCTGCAAAGTAGTTCTTATCGTTTGCACCTGCCTGATATACACCGTATGAAGTTCCTGATAATGTACCAGTTTTAATAACAGGTGGTAAATAAACACCTATAGCATCACCGCTAACAGTGTTTCCAGAATTGATTTCTATTTCTCTAACATATACACCATATATATAATCTTGGTTTTCTGTGGTGTTGGCTTCAACCATAATACCAGTCGATCTTATGTCAGTATCATCTGTATTAGCTGAAAACATACCTGCAATAAACCTACCACCCGCAATAGTTCCCTCTGCTGGTGAACCAGAACCTGAGTGTTGAGCATATCCTAAGACACCTCCCATTATGCGTTTATTAATTAAACTATTTCCTAAAGCTTGCCCCTCCAATGCATAATGAGATTCATTGTTTTGATTAAAAATTTTAAACAACCCTGCTTTAGAATCAGTGACTGTATTTGTGTTTACAAATAAAGGTATATTAGATGTTGGAGAGACGTTTACACCTACAGTAGATCCGTTATCTTGAATAACAGAATCGCCTAATGCACTTCCACTTGGAGTCCATCTAGCTAAGTAATTGTTAGTACCACTTCCAGTAATACCACCTGAAGCAAGTGAAGAACTCCAATCAGTACCATCAAATACTCTGATAGCACCAAGAGCCACATCATAGCAAGATTGTCCCTCTGAAGGAGTAATAGAAGACCATATACTACCATCAAATGTAACGTGTGATACCTTGCTTACGGCATCCCATTCAGCTAATGTATAGTATCCTGTACCAACAGCATCCGTTGCTTCATCATCTGTAGCGTCAGATCTGTCGTTATTTGTTATTTCTATATAATCAGAACCATCATTAACAGTTGTAATGATAAATGTACCATCGTTAGATGAGTTACCATTACCAGAAGTAATGAAATAATCATCAGCAGCTACAGCACTTAAATCAGGAGAACCATTAAAAGCAATTCTAATAGTGTTACCTGACTGCCATGCAATTGTATTAATGTCGTAGGCTGTTCCTGTCGTGTCGATTAAGTAAACATCACCAGTTACCTCTGTTGGAGGTGCAGATTGTGCTGAAACGTAGTCTAAGGCTTTAGGTAGTTGAGTCTCTGTGATCCAATCTAAAGCACCAGTAGCATCTTTAACTGGTTTAGTACCGTTAGAAGCTCCATCAAATCCTTTAGGGTTATGTAATGCGTCTCCTGTTAAATTTCTGTGTTGATTTTTTGCCATGCTAGTATATTATATTTGCTCTAATTGATACTTCATTTAAAACATTTTCTCCACTATTATACGTAGAATAACTAGTTGAGTTGTCCTCTATATAGGTCGTCATTCTCTCTAAGATTTTGATCCCTGTCATAAAGGCTGCGTTCATTACATAAGAAAGCTCGTCATTAGAACCTTGCTCGTTAAAATCACCGAAAGATCTATTAACACCTTTGCTATTTGACTTATAATGTGCATCTACTAAAGCATCATATTTAACAAACCAATACATTGAAGGTACGATATACGTATCAAATATAGTTTGATTAGCAGCAGATAAGCTAGAAGCATTATTTTCTGTAACTATAAGGTCGTATAAATCCTTAGTCAACACAGGTTTCAAGTGTTTAATTTGAGCCTGTTCAATTGTTGTTGTCTTGATTAAGTTAGTATCTGTGTTCGTATTAGTGAACGTGTTATTTATAACTTGCTGTGCTGTAACGAATTGTGCCATTATTCTAAGTTTATGTCTTGTATTGAATCTATTTCTTGTTGTGTTAATACTTCTAAGATGTAGTTGTGTCTTGGCTCTCGTTCATCTATTGCCATACAAAATTGGTCTTCATGTATATAAGCTTCTTGAGTGTCCGCCCATTTTGTTGCAGAATACTTAAATCCATCAACACCAATTTTAGAAATCATGTGTAGATGAATCCTTTCTTGTAATTCATTGAATCCAGCTGTATCTTCTTGTGTAAATAATATTGCTTTCATATTAATAAATTGAATATTTAGTATTTAACCAATCAGAAACCTCTGCCACTTGTGTAGCATCGTGTAAATCTGAGTATAAAAGAACATTACCAACATACCCTATAAAACCTGCACCCCAAAAACTATCAAAGTTAAAATCTCCCCACGTTTTAGATTTATATGAACTATTTACTAAAGCACCATTAACATAAGTTGTTATAGTATCTGTTGAAGTATCTAATGTAAAGGCTCTTATTGCTAAATCAGCAGCATTTGTGATAGTAGCGAAGTGAGAATCACCATCAGTATCTTGAAAATAAATACGACTATTTCCATATTCAAGTATTCTGTTAAAGTTACCATCAGTAGTTCCAAAAAGATAACTTATAGTGGCAGTATTAGTTTTATCATATACGCAATAAAAAGTTAATGATTTAGTTGCACCTTGAATAGTTAGTGTATTACTAAAATCCATATGATCTGCATATGCAAGTATATGAAATGCTGAATTACCAGTCCCTAAAGCATCAGTAGCATATAAATATTGGCTAGATGCAGTAGCTTGTTCTAATGTATTACTATTACCACTTTGATCGTTAACTTGTCTAATACTATCTCCATCAACTGCCAATGTAGTACCAGTATCAGAATAAACATCAGCATCTGGATTGATATACAATTGTAATTCTTCTGTAATAGGAGGTGAATCTCCACCACCACCAGCATCTGCAACAGTTTCAGGCAAAGAGATACCTGCATTACCAAAACCACCTGACGCAGATGTGTTTATAGAAAATATTCCATCACCTTTAACTCTCATATTATAAATATTCTACTGCGATAACCTTACCTGCTGTCGCTGTGTTACAAATAAACTTAACTTCTTCTGTTGTTTCAATAAATGTAGCCTTATCAGTTTCTATCTGTACACCTTCATTCAATACAACAGTAACATCACCTAACTCAAGAGTTAAATAAACGTCTGTCTTGTTTACAATTAACACACCTTTTCTTTCAAGGTTCTCTGCTACTAACTGAGTAGAAGCATTGTTATAAGCAATCTCTGTTTGAGAAGAAGATCCACTTGCTGAAGTCTCTATATAATCCATAACAGTATCGTAAAGATCAGAAGCACTAGACTCTGAAGGTGTAGATACGTTTAAATAGTTTAATTCTATTACATCTCTTTCACTTGCATCAGAATATACTTTTACTATTCCATCTACTAATTTTATCTTAACATCACTCTTTGGAAGCAAGTATTTAGTTGCTCCATCTGCGAAGTCTAAATGTGTCGATTTATTTGTTATTACCCAAGCCATAATTTTTGTTTTATCTTTTTTTAATTTCGTTTATAATTTTATAAACAGTATATATCATAGTAGCCAATAATACGCCACTATAAAGTACGTCATTTACTAACTTCATGTTTAATTCATTTGCTATTTTTCCAGCCGTACTTGACGCAAAACCTACTATAATGTAAATATCGTTTTTTATATTGTTCATTTTACCATTCTTGAACGTATGCTATAGGTGAATTTTCTTCTGCTATTGCAGATATTTCACCTGTATAAATAAATTTACTTGTTAATTCATAGTTTGATCTAGGTGGAATAAATATTCCTTTTAGGTCGTCATCTACTGTTGCTGCTTGGAACTTTATATAAAATCCATGATTACTACTGTTGCTTACAACTAATCCTCTTCTTGAAGGGTTAGAATCTATAATCTTTGTTGTTGTGTGATTATCTAACTCTACGCCTGCAATTAATGTAGCTATAGAATACTTATTGTTTAGTATAGCGTTTATCTTATGAAAGAAGTCTGCACCATCTGTAAAAGAATAGTTAGTAACTTCATCATACTTAATAACATACTCTTTTGGAGGAGTAATACCAGAATCAAATATGCTAACATACTCACCACTTCTCTCTAAAGAACAGTTAGTCTTATGTATGCAACGCAAGTCTGCATTACCATCAAAACTTATGTCAATAGTATCTGTATTATCAGTTATCTGTATCGCCATCCTTCTGAGTTTCAGGTGTTTCTTTCTGTTGTCCTCTGTCCATAGCCTCTTCCCTGATCTCAGAAATTAGTTTCTTACCTTTCTCTGCATCATGGTAGTTAGCTAAACCTAAACTATTCTCTCTAGCTTCATCAACCGTTACAATCGAATTAACGTCAATTAAATCAATAAGTGATACTGGAGACTCATTTCTAAAAGATAATGCCGTAGGATCAATGCTAGAGTACTTCTCGATCAAGTATTTAATCTCAGATAATATAGCATCTTGATTCTCTCCTATAATAGTGTTCTTAGCAACCTGATATTCGTTTCTAATTCTCTTGGTGTCAAACCCTGTAGAATCAGAGATACCAGATAAACTTCTGAACCAATTATGTGCAATTATTAAATCCGAGTCTGACTGTTGATGTAGGTTTATCCATTCACCTTCGCTCGTTTGAATTAATGGAGTAAATGTAGTTCCCGATCCACTCTCACTAAATTGTTTTGTTATAGCTAATAGCTTACCTACATTCTCCTCTCCTGAGAACGATTTTGCTAGGTCTTTCTTAACCTTCTTCATGTCCTCAGCAGACATATCTCCTACTATCTCTAGTATCCCAGATACTTGAAAACTATTCTCAAGACGTGATAAGTTCCATCTATTAGTCTTGTACCCAATAGCTGCTGCATCCAAAGCAGCAATCCAATCAGGTACTCCATAATCAGAGAACTCAGGTTCATATTGCTTAAAGTGGAATATAGCTCTCTGAGCACCATCAATCTCCTCGAAGTTAGGGTATATAGGCAAAGTCTTAGCAAACCTCTTTTTACCTTCATACTGTCTCCAATCTGGGTGAATAATAACGTGTTCTCTGTCTTTGTGTATTCTAATTTTAGTTGCATCCTTATGGAAGAACTGAGGGTTACCATTAGGCACTAGAACCACCTCTAAATAAGCGTTACCAAAGCTATACCAATCACTGAATATCTTCTTTAGAACCTTTCTTAAACTTTCTCTTTTGTTGTTTACTTGCTTAATGAAAGCTTCCAACGGAGCATTACCTTCTGTTATAAATCCTCTACCTAAAGAGTAGATAACCTTGTTGTTTAAGATACTTCTGTGCGTTGAAGATCTTCTGTTAAGTATAGATAATCCTTGTGGAAACAAATTATCTACTCCAAAAGACACATAGTCTCTAGGGTTGTGATCTACCTTAGATATCTCTTTAATAGTAGAGGCACTTGTAGTGTTAATTACACTGCTTGAAAACGATGTTTCCACTTGATTATTAGCTAACTGCTTATCCTTCTTTTCCATCTACAGATTCTTTATCTTCTGTTGCTTTTACTTCTTTCTTTGCTTCTTCTTCTTCTAAGATAAACCCAACCCCTGCGTCATATAGTTCCTTTAAATCTTTTTGAGAGCATGAAGCTAACTTATATGATTTTTCACCTTTGTGAACAGTTGAATCTTTAAATACCTCTTCTACTTTATATTTGTAAGCCATAAGATTTATTTTATTGTTATTAAAAAAGGGAGGAAAACCCTCCCTCTTTGTATTTGTTCTACTCTACTATACTATTAAGCAGGTGTAGTAAGTGACGACCAAGTAATTGATGTATCAGCAGTTCTAATAGATCTTGCTTTTTCAGGAGACATACAAGTCATTGTAATTGTTGATCCAGCTAGGTCAGTTAATTCTTTTCCAGATCCTGAAGCATCAGATGCCATTTTTAAAGGTCTATCTAAGTCTAAGTCCTCAGACCATCCTATTAAAAAGATAGTTCCGTTAGAGTCCTGTGCAATTGCTAAAACGCCACAAAGATCTTCTACTAACTCAACGATAGCATTTCTGTTTACTGGGTTATTACCTCTAATATAAAGCTCTATTTCTTCTGTGTACTTTAAAGAACCGTTTACCATTTCTCCGTTCTCTCTCCATTCGATTGTGTCTTGTTCAGCATCGTATTCGAAGAACTCTTTTCCTGTAGCTAAAGTGATACTTCCAACCTCTCCACCAGTATGTAATGTGATTGCTCCCTCTGCAACGTCACTTTTAGAAATAAACGCAATACGTCTAATTCCTCCAGAAATTGCAGCACACGAATCAGTTAAATTTGCAGTTATTGCCATGATTTATGTTATTTTGTTATTGTTAAATTAAAAAAGGGGAGCTACTTAATTCACTCCCCAAGAAAGAATATACTAGTAAGCAGCAACTATGTAATCTTCGTGTACATACTGTGTTCCAGCTTTGTACTCAACTCTTACGTGTCTGTTTTGAGTTAATTGCTCATACCAAGACTCAATCTTAGTATCATCAGAAATCCCATCAGTACCTACAACTAAGTTTCTAGGAATAGTGAATAAGATTCTGTGAGGTCTTACTGAATCGAAATCATTTTCGATATGCTCATCCCACTCTTCTCTTTCTACGATTTGTACACCTCTGAAAGCTTTAACTTTCTCACCATCTCTCAATGTGAAGTAAGCAGCATCAGAACCATTTAAACTCTCGATAGTATCAGTGTAGTTATCAGCAACAGAAGCAGTAACCATAATCTTACCTTCTTGCTTGAATAACTTTCTTAAAGAGTTAGGCATTTTAGACCATAACGCTTTGAAAGCAGTTAAAGCAGCATCAGTTTTTAACGTAGTGTTAGCAACGTTTGCAGTTGTAGTAGCAATGTTAGAATCCATTGTAGTAGAAGCGTCAGTAACGATTTGCTTCATACCTGCGATACCAGCAGTAACAACTAAGTCAGTAGCAGTACCAGATAAAACTAATTTACCTTCTCTAGCTAAAACTGTAGCAGCGTGAGATGCAACGAAGTTAGAGATAGTAGTAGCAACAGAAGTATCGAAAGCCTCTGTATAAGTAGTACCGTTGATTACTAATCCTAAAGTACCTGAACCACCAGTTACAACACCAGTATCAACTTGCTTAACAGCAACAGTTGTTTGGTAAGTAGAAGAATTAATATCTTGGTATTGTGCAGCAGGTAAAGCAGCAGAATCAAAATCATTAATCATTCTAGTCCAGAATCCATTGTATTCTTTGTAGTCAGCATCTAAAGTTCCGTTAGGAGCTTCTGAAGTTCTAGCTTCCTTAGCAGTATCACCGAAGAATACTTGTCTTTGGAAATCTCTTGCGATACCACCCATGTAGATCTCCATTAAGATCTCCTCGAATAAAGTATCACCGATGTCATTCTCGTCAACACCTTTTTTCAATAAAGATTCTTTAACGTAGTTTAAGAACGCTTTACCGTTTTGTGCAACTTCAGCTTTCATATCAGATACAGAAAGAGTCTTCTGTGTGATAGTAACACCTGTAGATGTAGTGAAAGAAGTACCTTGAGCATAAGCTTTAGTGATCTTCTCTAAGTTATCAATGAAGTCTAATTTCTCAGAGTTCTTGATGTCTGTTCTTACAGTAACGATATCTTTGATATCAGACTGAATGAACAAAGGTTTAATAAAATACTCGCTAACACTCTCTTTAGAGAAGCTTAACGAATGTGACATTAAATTAGCCATGTTTCTTTGTTTGTTTTGTTAATTAATTATTTCTTTTTACTTTTTTTTGGTTCTTCCTTTAATTCAGCCTTAACAGCTTTCTTTGGTGCAGATCCCCCAACCTTTTTTGCTTTATAAGCTTTCTCGTAATTAGCGAAGTCAGCTTCAGGAATCTCACCTTCTCTTTCCTCACCATTTACAATAAACTTGATTTTAATGTTTGCCATAATTGTGCTTATTTAGTTACTCTTTAATATCCTTTAAGAAGTCTTTAAGAACACTAGCGTTTTCGCTTAATTGCTTTTCCTCTCCTTTGATAGATGGATCTTCGTTTCCTTCTACTTCAGTAGGCTTTACATTGAAAGCAGCTAATTCTGTTTCTTTTACTTCTAACTCAGCTTTAAGAGATTTAACCTCTTCTCCTAACTCAGCTAATGCATGATTTAAGTCAGTTTCTTTAGAGTTAAACTCTTTTACTAACTCTTCTCTTTCAGCTTCGAAAGTCTCAACAGCGTGAGCAATAGCATCAGTAGATTCTTCAGCAGTAATTTCTTCAGTTGTTGTTTCTTCTGCAACAGTTTCCTCAACAACTTCTTCAGTAGCTTCTTCTACCTCTGTTGTAACCTCTTCAGTTGCAACAACTTCTGTAGTTTCTTCTGATAATTCTGTAGCTTCTTCAGTTTTTGTAATACCGAAGCTTTTAAGAACATCTACTACTTTGTCTGTAAATGATTTTTCCATTTCTTGATTTTTTGATTTATAATTATTTTCAACTTCATTAATTTTTCTCTCTGCCCATGCTTTCATAGGTTTACCTCCCCATAGAAGATAAGAGATAGTACCACAAGCTTCAGGATCATCTGGATTGTAATATTCCTCTGCTCTTGACAGATAAGAAAAAGTTCTTTTTATAGTATCCATAGATAGTGCTTCCTTCTTAGAAATCTGTTGCGCACGTTGTTTACCAACATCAGTAGCACATCTATTGTTTACTTTTTCGTTTAATTTAATTCCTCTCTTAGCGTTATTAACAGCAGCTTCAGGATAGTCGCTGTAAGACTCTCTTAACTGCATATCAGCAGAGAATAAAGAATCTGTTGCAGCAGGTGTATCTACTAAATCAGAAGCAGTTAGTCCAACAATAGAAACATACTCCTTAGTAATTACATTCTCGTTCTCGTCTAATTCATTTTCATATCTAGATTCACCAGATTTAAAAACAATACTGTTACCGAACATATCTGGATTGCTTTTTGCCATAGCAAATACATAGCTATATAAATCACCTTTAGGCGACTTCTTAGAAACCTCATCCATATATAAGTCAGCTTTTGCTTTCTTATCTTTTATTCTAAAATTCTTATATCTACCGATGTAAGTACCGAACGCATCTGAAGTCATGCTAGGATGACCAAATCTTGCTTTTACACCCTCTTCTTGACTGTTACCTAGTTCTACTAAGTCAGAGATGAATTTAGAATCCAAATGAACACCATGTCCTTTTGCAACTCCTTCTCTAGCTAAAGTAACGCCTTTTATTACTCCTGTGTGCTCATCAATGGTATCTAAACCTGAATTTGAGAAGCATACGTCTGATCTAAATTTCATATTGTCTGTCTATTATTTTGAACAGTATATACCTTATACGTCATAATGACCTAAAAGGTATACACTATTAGTTAAAAATTTTTATATAGTTGCCATAGCCTCAGCGTTTTGTACCATTCTTGACAAACTATCTGTTTCTGTAGCTACATTTACTACTGGGATTTGTGTAACAGAAGATGCAACAACCTCCCCAATCATCTGTGCCATTTCAGCTTGATTTAATGCAGAACTAGCAACAGAAGCTCTTGATACAGCACCACCATCAGCAAACATTCTTGGAGCAGCACCACCGAAGTTTATAGCGTCTAAAAGTCCTGTACCTAATCTGTCTACTGTGTTTCTAGAGAAGATATACTCTCCACCCTCTGCTTCAAAACCTGCTCTACCTGCAACAGTAAAAGGAACTCCACCCTCTGCGTGAGAAGCACCTTCAATCATACCACCATCTTGGAATGTCTTAGGTTGGAACTTTTGAGAAGCAATAGCTGCTGTTTGCAATGATGAATTAGCTATTGCAATACCAGAAAGAATAGCAAACTGAGTAGCTCCAGCAGCACCAAAAGTCCAAGCGTTATTAGGGTTACCACTAGCGTTAACGGCAATAGAAGAAATTTCTTTTGCTAAGTTTATTCCTACTTCAGCTATAGCGAATCTCTTATTTGCTTTAAACGCTGCTTCTGCTATCTTATTCTCAGCCTTTAATTGTTTTTGTCTTAAAGCATCTCTTTCTTTTTCTTGTTGTTTTTCAAACTCTAATCTTTCTAATCCTTTTTGTTTTTCAAACTGAGCTTTCTGTTCTTGAGTACCTTCAAATAAATCTTTCTCCTCCTGTTGATCTAAGTCAAATCTTTCTAACATCTCGTCTTGTTTTCTGTTAAAAAGGTCTAACTCTAAATTGTTTTGGTTTACTATTGTATTAAGTCTATTCTCAGCTTCATTATTCATTATCTCGCTAATACCAAACATCCATTCTTTAGCCATGTCTGCACCAGATTGAAGTCTAGCGTCCATATCTTGTAAGGATTGATCGCTTACGCCTAAAAATTTAGCCATAAAATTTTCTTGAGTCTCTTGCTCTCCAAAAAGAAAAGGTACACTTGCATTGTTTTTAGCTATCTGTTTTGCTATTTTTACTTTATCTGATTCTTTTTTAAAGAAATCCTTAACCTCATCATCATAAATCCCTCTTACTAACTTTTGGTAAATTAACATTAAGTCTCTTTCTCTCTTCCTGAACTCCTCATTAAATACAGCTTGTTTTTCTTTTGTAGACTCCATGTATTCGTAAGTCTCTTGAAACTCATCTTTTTCTAACTTTAAATCAGCAATTACCTGTAAAGCTCTGTCTCTGTCGTCTGCCACTTGAGCAGTCTTTAACTGCCTTAATTCTATTAAGTTCTTTATCCTTTGGTCATGTGCCTTCTTATCTACCTTTTCATTTTGATTGTTAACCTCTTCTATTGCCTTAGATAAATCTGCATTAGCTTTTGTTGTATCCTCAACACTCTTTGTGTATTTGTCGTATTCTTTTCCTAGCTTTTGTAACACCTCAAAATTGACAACGTAAGCTCTAGTTTTGGTTATTTCTTGTAGATGATCTTGATGCTCTTCTTTTACATCTTTTAATCTATTTTTTAATATTTTTAAACGAGCAATGTGATTTTGCTCGTCACTTTCATTTGTTATCTGTTTTTTATTCTCAAGTCTTATTTCTTCTTCAATCTGAGCTACTCTAGCAGCGTGACCATTATCTTGTGCTTCTTCTATCGCTTTTAAAAATCTACCTCTTTTTTCCTGAAGCAAAGCTTGTTGACTTGTAGCAAATTTAACGTATTCTTCTTCTTGTTCTTTTCTCCTTTCTGTGTGTCTTTCTCTTATTATATTTGCTGCCTCCTCCTTATCTAAAGATTCTTCTAAAATTGCAGCGTTTTCTTCAGCAAACTTTTTGTTAGCTTTTTTTCGTTTAGAATCAAAATCAGCTTTACCTTTGATAAGAGCTTTCATTTCTATATCCATCTGTTCTGCTACACCAAACTCTTTAATTAGGTTTGCTGCTTCTTTCTGACCTTCTCTCGCTAAGACAAGCAAAACAGACAAACCATCAATAGAGTTTTTAAAAAAATCAGTATTTGTTAATGCAATCTGAGTCTCTTCTATTTGTGATTGAAGTATTTTAAAGCTCCCTGCTAAAGTGTTTTCAATAACACCTGCCATAGCTTCTGCCTCACCTGCTGAGTTGCCTAACGCTATTGCCAAGTCCTCTACATTAGTAATACCGTTAACTAAAGTAATGAAAGCAGCCTTAGATCTTTCATCAACCAACCCTGTTGCGTCTGATAAATCTATACCTTTTAATGAAAGCTCTTTAAAAGCATGAATTAATCCTTCAGAGTTCTTTACAGTAAAACCTAACTCTTGAGCTAAATCTGAAGTAGGATCTGTTAACTGAGACATAAGGTTTTTTAAACCTGTTGCAGCTCTTGTACCTCTTAGTCCAGCATCTGCTAAAGAACCTAATAATGCTGTTGTTGTTTCTAGATCAATATTTGCTGCTCTTGCAATCGGAGCAACAGTTTTCATTGATTGTTTAAAGTTCTCAAGATTCAAAGCAGAAGAACTAAAAGCAGCAGCCATTATGTCTGTAACTCTTGCTGCCTCTGTTGCAGCTAAACCAAAACCTCTTATAGTAGCACCAACAACATCTGCTGCACCTGCTAAGTCTTCTCCTGTAGCTGTTGCTAAATTTAAAGTTGCTTCTGTAGCAGCTAATATCTCTGCTGTAGTAAAACCTAATTTAGAGTATGCTAATTGCAACTCACCAACTTGAGAGGCAGTAAATGTAGTTCCTAACGCTAAGTCTCTAGCTGAAGCTGTTAGTTTTTGAAACTCTTCTTCAGTTGCTCCTGAAATAGCTTTTACTTTAGCCATTGTTAATTCAAACTCTGCTGCCACCTTAATAGTAGAAGATATAGTTTGAGCTAATAACTGAAATCCTTTAACAATAATAAAACCTCTAGCTATTGCTCCTAAAGTTTTTCCTAATCCAAAGAAACTTTTACTAGCCTTATCTGCTTGTTTACCTGTCTTCTCAACAGCGTCTCCTGTCTTCTTTACCTTTTTCTCAGCACCAGATGTCTTGGTAACTATCTCAATTAATATTTTTCTATTATCTCCCATTATATTACTACTTTAACCATTTCACCGTTTATTTCTTCATATATTTGATTCTGCACGTCATCAATATCATCCATAAGTGCGCCACCACCTTCTCTTACTATTCCACTTTTATCAACACTTAATGCGTTGTATCTTTCCGAGTCACTATTCCCTGTACCTACAGAGAACGCTGAGGTACTTGATGGCTTAGAGTATTGACCTACCACAGTTTGTCCAGAACCAGCAGCAATGTTATTCCTACCAGTTACAAAGTTACCTGTACCTCTCTTAGACACATTCCCTTTAGCTCTCTGTACCATTGAAACTTCTGTGTTATTGCTCTCATGCTTAACAACATAAGGATTAGTAGACATACCATCGTAATCAGAGATTCCAACTACATTCTTAGAGTTACTAAAATCATCCGTTTGAGCTTGTTCCTCTGCTTCAGCATAAGAAACAGAATCTCTTGTATCGGTTGCATTTAACCTAGCAGCACCTGCCTTACCTGCAAACTTACCGCCACTTCCAGAAGCAGCTTGTACCGCACTAACACCTGCGCCTGCAACAGCATCTTGTCTACCTAATGATTTATTGAATTTGTCAGCTTTCTCTGCTGCATCAGCTAAATCAGCTTGAGACTTAGCATCAGACTTACTGTCTCCTCCTCCTCTATCACCTACATCAACAAACGCATGATCGTCACTTACCCATTCCTTGTTGTCTTCAATAATAACATTATCGTAAGTAGATTCTACTGTTCTTGTGTCGAAGTCCTCTCTCTTAATTAACTCAACCGTTGTAGTTGTGTCTACGTTAGGAAGGAAGTTAGATATTTTATCTACTAACCAATAACCTTTTAAATTAGCAGGTTGTCCAATATAGACAGGCTTACTAATATCAAAGTTATGTATATCTCTTTTTGTCAAATAGAATGGAGCAGCTAATTTAGTTCCCTTTTCTATTGTATTTATTGTCTTCTGATAATATGTTTGATACAATCCGTTGTCATTAGAATTGTTATATCCTAAGTGCAGATCAAAATCAATATTAGCAGCAGCAGTACCGTAGTCATCCACCAAAGCAGAAGGGCAAGTAGATTGGTCTGCACCTTCAAAAAGCCATGTACTTCCTGAGTTTTGCTGTGCGTTCTCAAAGATTAATAATCTAGGCTTATAGTTGTAATACCTAGATGGTGCTATAGAACTAGGAGAGTATTCGTTCCACATCCTAGCTAAAACTATACCTTTAGTAGACTTATTAGCCTTACCTAGTATAGATCTGTCTATCATCTGATGAGTGTAAGCAAACAAAGGATTCTCCATCTTCTGCTCTCCATCATCAAACCTATCTGATAGAGTATCTAACATAGATCCGTAATCCCAAGATGAAACTCTATTTAATTCACTCAAATAAGCATCTGCTCCATCATCCTTGAATTTAAAGTTAAGTTCTCTCTTATACAGATTAAGATAACTAACGTCAAACTGTTTCTTTATATCTAATTTATCTGTCCAATCTATAGCATTAACATTATCGTCATAGAACTCATCTCTTGACTTAACAATAACTGTCTTAGCGATTGGATCTGTTTTTATCATTAAGTTAAAAGCGTGAAGACACCCTTTAATGTACTGTAATGAATTATATCTATCATCAAGAACTGTGTTAAAAGCTAATCCTGTATATCCTTTTATTATATCAGATTGAGGAATAGATTCTAACTCTGCATTTTTTACGCTTACAAAGGTGCTTTTTTTGGTATTTAAAGGTGCGTTACCGAATAAAACACGATTAGCAGCAGAGCTATTTGTATGATCTATAACAACATCTACATATATCTCGTCACCAGCAGCCATATTTACATTACCAGATTCCAAACCTACAGCAATAACAGAAGCCTCCCTATTATATGGTGTCATTGCAAACTCATCCATATTAGAATCCTCAGTAGGATTAATAAACTCTTGACCAATAACAGTAGTTGTTGATCCTGATTTGTGAATTATTCTGAATGTAAATGTTCCTTCGTTTACTAAATCCTCACTAAAACTATACATCTCACAGTCAAATCTAAATCTAGATTTTAATGCCGTTGGAGCAGTATATTTATTTGTTGTTGTGTTAAATACAGAAGAAGGATTAGGAGATGCTGAATCGAATTGAATTGTAATAGGATTAAAAACTCCTCCAGTTACCTCTCCAAAAATAACATCAAAATATGCAAGAGAAGGTGAGTCAGTTTGAGGATTAATGTATGTATTAGCTACCCCTGCTGCACCTGCTTGACCTAGTATTTCTATATAATCCTTATTTAAAGCTTCTGCGCTATAACGAGCTGTACCGTATCCTATAATTCTATAAACCGTTCCTAGAGGAGATTTTAACAAAGAATTATATGCTTGAGGTAATGCTACGTAAGTGTTGCCATCTATTGTGCTAGGAAGAGATGATGCGTCAGTAAGCCATATCTTAACTGATTGATTCTGATTAATAATAGTTCCTTCATTAGCTAATCCTGACTGTACTTTTGTTCTTCCCTTTTCTGTTTGTCCATAGGCTTGAGATCTTTTTACTAACTTAGTTTGAATAGCGTAAGTTTTTGTATCAGGATTAACAGCCTCAAAGTAGTTGTCTGTAACTAAACCAGTTGAATCTACCCATCCTGTTCCTGTAAATGGAAATATAACTTGATCTGCTATAGGGTTATTAGTCGTATGGAAGAAGTCATTAGAGTCTGTGTCAGCTTGAAGCGTATATCCTTCGGCAGCAAATGCTTTCTCAAAGAAAGATCTCATAAACATTGCAGGCTTAAAATCTTCTACTGTTACATAGTTCTTTTCTCCCCAAGCACCGTAGTTTATTAAAGGATAAGTAATACCTCCATCGTTATATGATGTAACAGCAGTAGCTGAACTAACAGCACCATCGTTATCCCAAAACTTTTCTATTTCTGCTTTTGTATAGTCGTGCGTACCCCAATTATAATCTCTAGGAGTCTTACTCTTCATTGACTCTGCCCATCCCATTCCAGAACCTAAGATAATACACTTAAATTCCTCGTGACCTCTATCATCTACTAATCCTAGTAACTTAAAGTCACCTGCAAATACAGGCATATTGTCAATAGTAACCCTACAAGCATTTCTTGCTAATACAAGGTTACCATCCTCTATATTAGTAGAGTTTAAATGATCTAAGGCTGTTTTATTCTTTTTGTTAGCTGGTATCCTAAACTCAAGTGAAAAATCTGTACTCCTAGACTCTATATGCTTTAAACTACCAGCAGTATAGTTAAGTGCCAAAGGAAATTGTCTATCCTGTGGTACATCTAGTTCTAATTCTAAACTTGTTAATATTAACCTAATATCAGCCATTCTGTCTTCTGTTTTCGTTTGCGTATTGATATGTCATCTTGATAGTGAATAAACCACCACCTTCGTTTATTATAGCTGTCTTTCCTCCTCTTACCTTGATAGGAATATAATTAGTTCCTTCTTCTACAAAACACTCAAAACCTTCAAGCATTTCTTCTAACCATATTCTATGTGATTCATTTAATGGCTGAGAGTAAACTACAAACTCTTCTCTTGAGTCAATGTTTAATACTCTGTCACCACCTTGATCTACAGTATAAGAACTAGATAAAGGAGACTTGTAAAATTGCTTTCTAACCTCTATAGATCTATCTCTATATCCTTTGAAAGTAAAATACTCAAAAGCACCAAGTCTATTCATAAACTTTATCCTAGTATGCTCATCAGAACAACTATAGTCTACATTATATCTTAAAGCTTCAGAAAAACCTGTTCTTGTTGAATCACTATTAGTGTCACAAATTAAGTATGTATAAGAACCAACAGTAGCACCTAAGTCTGGATCGTTTACTGTATCTGAGATTATTACATCACCTGAAACAGTAGCACCACCACCATCTAACACCCATCCACTAGTTGTAGCATTTAGGTTTGCAACTCCACTAGGGAAATTAAGATACCCTGCTGAAAGAGTTATAGGTAAAAACTTTATAACACTAGTTCCACTTAGGTTCTTTCCAGAGAATAATCTTACTCTAACATGGTATGAGCCTGTAAGAGTTGTAAAACCACTCAAGTAGTCACTATCATTAGCACCTACCTCTTTGTAAACACCTGCTGCTGGTCTTTTATTTGTAAGAAAGTAAGGTTTAGCTGCGTTTCTTAACTTAAAATTATCAAACTTATCAGCCACTTCATCATGTTGCCATACTCCATTAATAGCGTACCAATCAGATATACTAGTATGACTTAAAGAATCACCATCAGAAAGCAACCCTCCAGAAAGCAATACCTCTGTGAATGTACAGCTAATCTTCTTAATAGAATTACTCGTTGTCACTACAGAAACAGCAGCACCATGAGTTTGTATGTCGTAAGTTAAAGAATCTAAACCTGCAATGTAAGTAGATATATCAAAAGTAAACTCATTTGTTGTTCCAAAGTCAGGATCTAATATAATAGGCGTACTAGCGTTGTCTGCTGTTGCGTTGTCATCTAAGTGAATAAAACACTTCATCTTAGCTATAGTAGCAGCGTTAGACTTAACGCCTATTTCCATAGGTCTATAAGGACTATGAATATTGCCTGCTGATGGCTGTGTTAATATTGGTGTTATTATTGCCATTATTTTAATATTTTCATGTTAGGGTATCTACTTGCTAATCTCTCTAAGATCCTAGATATAGACTCAACTATATCCTTTGTTATTGCTGGTATCACCTTTTTGTTAACTTCTATTTTACTTCTTTTGAATGGTAATGAAATCCATCCAGTTCTCCTACCGTTGTTGGAGAAATTATAAGAGTTAGCTGTTGGAATGCCTTCCTTCTCTATTGCTCTCTTTAAAGCATAAGCTATTCTTTTCCTCTCTTTAGGAGTAGTCGATACAAACTTCTTACTTCCAATAGCGGTCTTGTTCTTATTAGTCATCCACCTTAGTAGCTGATTAATACTAACAACAGCGTTTGCTTGTCTCTTATCTAGTTTCTCTCCTCTAGGCATTGATTTAATAGTTTGCTTTACTTTACCACCTCTAGTATCTAAGTCTCCTAGTCCAATACTATCTAGCAACCTACCACTTGCAACGTGTCCTTGTTGTTTAAGTTCTTTACGTAAAGCTTCAGCTAACTTTTTCGCCCATTTTACTGTCTCTTCTTCTGTATGTGACCAATCAAATCTAGGCATTATGCTGAAGTTGTGTCAGAAGCTGTGTTAGAATATGGAGATCTATTTGTAGCTGTTGTTGCTCTTACACGAAAGTAATAAAGAGTGCTAGGATCAAGACCAGTAGCAGAATAAGAAGTAGAGTCAGAAGCTAGTGTAGCAATAGTTGACCATGTAACATTGTCAATACTGCGAGACACTTCATAATTTGACTCTGTAGTTTCGCTGTCATTCCATGCTAAGTCTATTTGTGAAGAAGATGCAGTCGTTGCTGCTAAATTATATGGTTTCTCCAATAACTTCATACATTCATGTACTCTAACAACAAAAGAGAATTGCACAACAGCTAAGTTATCATTATACTGCTCTGTTCCTCTGTTTACTGTTACGTTATCTACGTTTCTTATTTGAGCAACGTCATATATTTCTTGTATTAACTGTAATCCCCATATTTGCATATCAGAATACTTCTGTCTAAGAGACTTAGTGTCATCTTGGTAGTAAGTATCTAACAAGAACAACTCTAGGTTGTAGTCTTGCTCGTTTGCTCTAGGATCAATGCTGTCCTCAAGAGGATTCATTAACAATAGAGGGTAGTCTGTAGCGTGAAGTTCGTTCACTTTTTCAGGTTCATCGAAAAGGAACGTATCTATGTTGGGATCGGATGTTACTAGTGATTCAATTTTATCAACGAGTTCTTCCAGTTTCATATTCTCTTATTTTCTCTTGGTAC
>Ga0228652_1000382_pt1 | contig 23305 bp, 9 predicted proteins | sample 64DmetaG_FD_183030 | JGI IMG/M metagenome (GOLD analysis project Ga0228652, IMG submission 183030) | Seawater microbial communities from Monterey Bay, California, United States - 64D | ecosystem: Environmental > Aquatic > Marine > Coastal | place: USA: California | collected 2016-10-05
CACCTGACTGCTGCGCTTCATCAGAAAGTTTACTAAAATCCTGAAATGCTTTTGTCTCTGCTTCCTTTATATCTAAACCTTGTTTCTTATAAGTATTAACTCTATTACGATAAAAAGTAGCGCCACCTGAAGAAATAGCAATACTATCCGCTATTTGTGTTGGTGAAAAACCTATTTTCAACAAGTAAGCTATAATTGAACCTATTTTATCTTCCGTATTTTTAGCTGCATTAGCTATTTCAGATTCTTGCACATCAGATTTTAAACCACTTCTACGTTGTTTTAACTTATCAGAGTTAAATATCATAGCCCAATCTTTCCAGTATTGCGGCTGATTAGCAAAGGCTAACGCTGCTTTAGCTGGATTATTATCTGACCAATTTAAAAAGTTTGTAGCAGAAGTTAACTGTAACAACGCTGATCTTCTGTTAAAAAACATTATCGTACCTATAGAGTTGTTAACCCACTTTAGCCACCTGTTTGTTATAACATCTCCGTTTTGATTAGGGCTATTGCTACCTGTCTTCATAGCATATATAGCGTTTTCAATAGCAACCCTTGATGCTTTACCGTATAGAGCCTCTACTTTGTTTAAATTCTTTTCGCTAAATATAATATCAACGTTTTCAATAAACTCCGCTAGGTACTCCTTTCTGTTTGTTTTTTCAGTTAAATTATTTAAATCACTTAAAGTTGTCTTTGCTTCCCAGTATTCACCAGGTGCAGGCCATGTGTCTTGTTTGGAGACTAATAATAAAGCATCAGCAAAAGCACTAAGCTCAGGGTCGTTTGCAACAACGTCGTTTAGTTTTTTGTTATCTCTTTTAGTAAGACCTGGTATTTCTATACCTGCCTTATTCCAAAGAAATACACGAACAGCGCCGTCATAAGTAAAATCAATACCTGGAACCAATTTGTTTAGTTTCTTTTTAACAGGTTTGAATATTTTGAAAAGAGCCTTAGTGTCGTTCTTTATAACCTCTCTAGCTGCTTCCAGCGCGGCAACACCTTTAAAATAAGGATCCATCAATGCTTCTTCAAAGAATTTTTGGTCAGCTTCACCTTGCTTGCCTTTTCCGGCAAACTTATATTGGGTTAATCCTCTAAAGTCTTCAGCTGAAGGCGAAACAAATATTTTAAATTTACCAACTTTTTTACCTCTTCTTTGCGCTACACCTTTAGAAAACTCTTTAAAAGATTCTGTACCGGTTTGACGCTCAATCATATCATTAAAGCCTTTGTCTAATTTTTTACTAAATTTAACTTTAGCTTGCTGTACTTTACCTTTTACATCGAAAGTATTAAATACATCTTTAACAGCTTTAACATTTCCTAAATGATCATCGGCAAAGTAAAAATCATTATAACCTTCAGATACTTTACCAACCATCCAGTCAGCTTTTGCTTTAGGGTTTCCATCAGCTAAACCAGTAATGTTTTCTAATGGAATATCTAAACCAAGTTCAGCTAAAAAATCCTGTATAGGACCCGCGGCGTCTTGAGGTCTAGCGGTTAAAACAAACAAATCATCAGTACCTCTTTTTTCTGCTATAATTTTAGCTACTTTTAATAAAGGACCTTCTTGACCATTCATAACTTTGCTAAACTCAATAAAATCAAAATCAGCACCTTTGGCAGCCATCTCGTCGCTTTTAGCAGCGAATTCAGCAGCCGTAAGTTTAGATTGTTCCTGTACTGTCTTCTTGTCAAATACTACAATGTTCTCAGTTTCTCTACCCTCATTTTTACCTTGACTAATATTAGTGTCTGTAAATCGTGCTGCTTTTATTCCTTTTCTTTTAAGCGCTACCGCTAATTTTTCAAGGTCTTTTTTAGAAAACGATTGCTCAAATCTAGGGTCAATAAGTTCATATAAACTAGATTCGTCTACTGCGTAGCCAGCTCTTGGCTTAATATCTAAACTATTGATAACATCAAACACTTGATCCTCTGTTGCAATAGAGGTTTCATCTATTTTAAAGCTACTAACCTCTCCTTGATTACCTTTAGCATATGCAGCTGCTTGTTTTTGATCTTCTGAGAAATATACAAACCCATCAATGTCTTTAACTGATTTTATATCTCCACCGTGAAATACTCTAACTTCACCCGGCATTGTATATAATACATTACTTTTAGTCCTAGCTAAAGTATCATCAAAATCAAATACACGTATTTTTTTAGTTGACTTAGACCACTTGCTATTTTTAGCATTGTTTATAGCTTTTTGCTCTGTTTGCACAGACTTAGACATTTTGGCTGCTTGAGGTTTTAATATATTATTAAAATCAACCCAAGACTTACCTATAATCTGACCTTTGTATTCTCCCGTGAGCGCTTCTATCGCATACATATTAGGAAACCCAAAAGTATTTTCATTGTAATACCTATCAAACTCAGGATCAGTCATAGGATCGAAAGCACTGTTCATTTGGGATTGAGTCAAAATATTAAAGTTATCATCCATACTGACTGGAATAATAGCAACATTATACTTGTCTCTTAAAGTGTTTAAATCAAACTTTTTACCATTAAAATAATAGTCGGTTAACTTTAAAACCATATACTCAGTAGGTATCATATGCTCATATCTAAGCGATCCTTTTACGTCTCCAGTAAAATAATATTTTACAGGGGCTGCCGCTTTAAGAACGGAAGACATGTTTGACTTTAGGCTCATCATAGTCATAGTCCAGTCTATTGCGTTTCCATTATCCCTTACATGCTGCAGGTAATCAGTTAAATACACCCACGCTTCTCTAGCGGCGTCTTCTCTTTCTTTAGCTTCTTTTTTAAACAGCTCTATACCTCCTGAAGCTTTTTGAGCAGGAGACTTTATTCTTTTTTTCCATTCCTCTATTGATTTGCCGTTAAATTTTACATCATTTATCCTGTTAGTTTTAGGATTCCAAACAACATCAACACCTGGGATATTATTTAAATTATTAGCTATATAATCACCATTACCAGCGTAAGATTGATTTCTACCACCTCCAATTTTACCTGAAGTTGCTTGATGCCCACGACCCCATCTTAGTATTTTAATTAAGCCATCAGCTCCTTCTTTTTCAACTAAATTATTATTATAAGTAAATTCTAACTCTCTTTGCTTTGCTACTAGGTTATTATTATTAAATAATCCCCCTAATGATTTAACTTCATTTTTTGCAAAATTAAAAAATTTTATTAGATTGCTATTGCTTTCTTTTAAGGAAATACCTTCAAATAAAAACTTACCGAAATCAACATTTTTTGTTCTATCTATTGTTTTATCGCTTGTATATCTTTGAACAACCTGAATACCTTCTTTTGCAAATTCTTTTAAAGTTTTTTCATCTATAGAAGGATATGTATCTATTAATATGGGTAAAAGACTTTTTGATGTTAAAGTCATGTTAGCATTTAACAATTTATTTTTTAACTTTTCAGAGCCGTCTAAAACAGTTTTCTTTTGTTCTGCATTTAAAATTTTACTGAACTTAACCGTACCTCTTTCAACATCTCTTGCAACTTCTTGTACATAGTTATCCACTAAAACAACACCCAAAGCCTCTTGATTACCTTCAAAAGCTTTTCTTATATCGCTATTTTCATTTTGTAATTCGGTAGTAAATATATCAAAAGATAATTCTTCTGCCATAGCTTTAGCTAAAGACTCTTTACGGCCTCGTATAGGAGCCCCAGATTCGTCTACAACATAACTTAAGTATGTTTTATCATCTAAGTTTTTAAATGCGTTAGGAAGTCTTCTAACGATCTCAGCTCCGGATGTTCTTCCAGCTTGCTGTGTCGATGTTTTTTCTCTATCAATCTTTTTACCCTGCCAATCCGAAGTAAAGCTACCATTAACTTGTTTTTGCACAGCTCCAGGCATCGCACCCATAAGCCAAGTTGTAGTCATGTTTTCTAATATAGCTTTCTTATTTTTAATTAAGAATCTTTTTAATTGACCATCTTTTTTACCGCCCATTGCTTTTTTAAAGTCAATATCGGCTTGCTTACCCATATTCTTTTTAATTTCAGCTACAAGAGGTGTTACAGTTTTGTTTATAGATACCTCAGTATCTAATTTAGACTTTAAAGTTCTTATTGTTCTAAGTACTTTATCTTTTATAGTATTAACTGTTTCTGTAGGTAATGTATTGCTTTTTAATATATTTCTATACTTAGGTTTATCAGCTTTAGGTGCAGATGTTTCTTCAACTGCAACTTTTTCTGCGGCTTCTAACCCTTTAGTAATACCTTCTTTAACGTTTTTAATACCTAATCTTTCTGCTAAGTTGTTAGCTCTTAAGAAGGCTCTGTTTACTATAAACTTTTCAAGATCTTGCTTACCTGTAAATTCATCAAATACCATAGATTCAATATCAGAACGCATTGATTCTTGAAACATTTGTCTGCTAACATTCTTTTTAGCATCATCTGCTATAGGGTCATATAAGGCTTTGGTCCTATTAGTAACAACCCTGTCTACAACAGGCTTTATTTCTTGTAACACTTTATTTTCTAATCTTGTTTGCTTAGCACCTTTAACAAACTCTTTATTAAATTTTTTAGCTATAGTCTCACCTTCAGAGGCTAGTGTTTTTATTTCTGCCACATCAGACCTAAGTTGAGTGTCTTGCTCAGGTGTTAATTGCTTACTAAAAGTTTTCTTACTTCCTTCATCACTGACTTCTTGAGCTTTTTGCTCTTCTGTTTTTTCTCTTGCTTTTACTTCCCCCTTTGCAACCTTCAAGGCCAATCCTGATAATTCACCTTTATCGAAAGATCTAGCAAAACTGTTAATCAAAGCAAACACGTCAGCACCTGTTTTTATAGAGGTAATTTCTTGGCCTTTATCTTTAGGGGCAATTTTATTCCATTTATTTAAAAGCTTACCTTGGAATGTCATATCCTTAGACAATTCAACTTGAGAAACATACTCAAGCATAGCTGCTAGTTTTTCCTCGGCTCTTACGATATCACTTACACCATCTCGATCCGCTATTTTATTAACTGCGTCAAACTTAGCTTTAGCTCCTTTAAATCTTTTGCCTACATAAGCTTCCATGTCAGCAACGATACCTAACGCATCGCCGTCCCCTTCCATTAAGGCTTTTAAAACTGTAGCATGCCCTGTCTCGTGTAAAACAGTAGCACCCATTTCGTTTTCTATAAGATTTTCTTCTAAACTTAAAGTAATAGGTAAGCCAAATTCAGCTCCAAAATATTGACCATTAATATCAGTAGCTTTAGTTTTACTGTCTACTTCTTCCTGTAGTTCTTTAAGAGTTACTTTTAATCCAGATTTTTGTTCTGGCGTAATTTTACCATCAGACGCAGCCGTGTCGATAATTAAATTAGCTTGCTTTATAGCTTCTTCTGGATTTTTTGCATTAACAATTTCAAAATTTAATCCTTCTTCTGCCGCTAATTGAATTTGTATTTTCTTTTGGTTTTCTTTAGCTTTAGAGTTTTGAGATGCTGCTAATGTTTTATTTTTATATTTTAAAGCGGAATCAATTTTATTCTGAAGAGGTAAAATTAATCTTAATTTTGCATCTTCGGTTAACTTAGTATTGTTATTTATTTTATCAATACCTCTTTTACTTTTACTAATAAAAATATCTAAATCCAGAAGTTGCCTTTTATCATTTTGACTCAACTCTTCGACCCTAGCCGCTGCTATACCGATGCCTAATATGTTTTGCTCAACTAATCCATCTAATTCAAGCTGTAACGTAGATATCGCTTCTTGAGAGGATGCTTGATCAGCAATTCCTGTATTATTTTGAATTGTACTAATTTCTTTTCTAATTCTGAGTATTTCTTTTCCTCTTTTAGTATACGCGTCTGCTTCAGATTCAGTTCTAAATGTATTAGCAATACCTCCAACCAAAGCAGGAGCGTTAAAGCCTAAACCAGACATAAGAGACCCCGTTACAAAAGCCTCGCTCAAACCGTCTGACCAGTTGATATCTTCTTTATTTAAAATATTTATATCTGTAAGATTGTTTAGAAGTTGAGCACTAAATTCTGCTCCACCTTCTTTTGCCATGTTTACTCCCCAGCTTTTAAAAGTATTTTGTAGTGCTTTGCTTTTGCTTATTACCTCAGCGGAATACTTTCCTGAAATGTTAAATGCTTTACCAAAATTCTTTTTTCCAAACCCTAAGTAGTTTAAAGCACCTTTTGCTTGACTTAAAGAAACTGTTTCAGTAAGATACTCTGCTGCTCCAAATAAAATACCTGATGCATAAAACTGCGCTGGAGATATTTTCCTTGTTGGATCGTTCGCTACCTCCATGTCCATCTCGTTAAACTTGTTTCCTCCTGCGGCTGCAGATACGGCTACCAACCCAGCGGGACCTAACCCCACGGTCGTAACAGTATTTACGGCTTGCTCTGAAAAAAGATCTAGCATGAATTCCCCAAAGTCTTCAATTCCTTTTATTTCACCTAATTCCTGTTTTGCTTTGGTGCTTTGATCTATTTTATCTGTAAGAGTATATAAATTAGATACAGTTTCTTCGAATTTTTCACTACCAAATACTCTATCATAAGCATCTACTGCTGGAATGTTTCTTAAATAAACCGGCAATCTACCTTCTCCATCTCTAATATCTACTCCTGTGGTTCTTTTTACTATTTGACTAATAGAAAGCTCTTTTGCAACACTTCCTAAACCTGCTATCATTCTAGAGCCAGCCGAGACCATTCTATTGTTTACAACATCTAGGTTGTTATAAGTTCTTCTAGTAATGTCAGCCAGTCCAGCAGCGGTTTCAGCGCTACCTTCAAACTCTGCTAATTTATCAAATTCACTAGCGTATAATTCATAAGCTAATTTTTGATTCTGTATCAAAACTTTTCCTCTAGCAACGTCTTCTGTAGTTATACTTCCAGGAGTATCTGCTTGCTTTTTCTGTAAAGCATCTAGCTCTACTTTTCCTGCATTTAATAGTGTTTCGTAATTTGAAATACTAGTTATAGTTTTTTTGTAATTTTCTGATGCTTTTTTTCGATCAGCTTCAAAACTTTCAGTCAATATACCTCTACCGGCAATATATTTTATATCTTCTTTAGTAGGTGCAAGGTTTGTACCAGGAAGTCTGTTGGCTAATTTTTTAATTCTAGCAAAAGAAAACGGATTTGTTCCATAAACAGTTTCCTCATAGTCTTCTAGTATAGCTTCTTTTTTGTCGTCAAAAAGACTTTTTTCTCTACTTTTTACATATAATTTTTTTGCTCGCTCTCTCCACTCCTCTTCAGGAATATTATATATATCTACTTTAGTTTCAGTAGCAATTTCTTTTTTAGCTTCTTTAATAAATTCATCGTAAACGTAAGTCTCTTTCATAGTACCACCCGGCCCAGTGCCTTCGTATACTTTGACAGGAGGTCTATTAGAATCAACCTCTATAGCTTCCATTTCTTCAGCGGTTAAGCTTATTTCTTTTAGCTTAGTTCTTGCAGCTAATATGTCATCATCAAAAGAAGCTGCTCTCTCAAATTCGTCTTGAGTTACTACTTTATCATTTACTACAAATGGATCATCTGGCTGTGAATCCAAAGAAGTATCTACCGAAGGCGAACCCGTATCTTTTGGTTCCACATATCCCGCTTGCGATGCTGTCATTGGTTGTTGTACTGCATCCGCATCCGCTACAGCACTTGTTGGAAAATCCGGTGTAGTATCATCAGATTTTAATGTAAACCCTGCAGCTGCAGCATACTCTTCGATACTCATTTCTGCTTCCGTTGCATATTGTTGCATTTCTTCTACGCTAACTTCAGCACCGTTTGTTGAATTTATATACATATTTTATTTTATTTTATACCTAAACTTGAATTTATTCCTATCCTATTTATTCTAGGATTACCTGATTTATCTAATAAAATTTCCCCGTCGCTTCCTATTAAATAATAGTTAACTCTTTGTTCTGGAAAATTAACATCTCTTTGACCATCGCTCTTTTCTTTTGCGGGTAAAACGTATTGATAATTTTTAGTGCCTCTTTCTCCTTTAGCTTTCCATACTTCACCTTTAGAAGTTTTAATATCAAAACCTTGTTTAATAGCTTCTTGAAAAGCTTTTGGCTTGGTAACTGTTTTAGTTTTAGCTTTTATTTTTGCAACAATTTTTTCATCTTTCCCTAGACCCATTTCATCTGCTAACATTTCAGCATATAGTTGCTTAGTTTGCTCAAGCTGTGGATCTATTACTTTACCTTCTTTATTTGTATCCCATTGAGATTTGTCAGGATCTATTATATCTCTTGCGTTTTCGTCTTTAATATAGCCTCTCATTTTATTATTGCGCAATCTGATACTTGAATTGGCGCCTAAGCCTTCTATATAGCCGTCAGATAAAGCTCTAATTTCTTTTATTAACGCTTCTCTATTAGGAAATTGAGACTTAGTTGTTGTTTGTGTATCTTTATCAAAATTTGATTGTATTTTTTGATCTTTAAAGTAATCATCATTTCTTTGCTTAATAGCATCTCTGATACTTTGCATGTTCTTTGTTGGATTAGGCACTATAAAATCAGCCATATTACCTCTATTAGCATTTGTACCTACCACCTCGCCTTTCTCATTATAAGATGTAACCTTGGTAATAAAATTTCCTGCAGAATCGGTCTCAAATGAACCAATAGAGCTACCGGGAGTTGCGCCCATTTTACCTTGAATAGCTAATCTTTTTAGAATAGCAGGATCTACAAACATACCAAACCCTCCGTATTGACCAGGCCCTGCTTCAAAACCCGCTTGAAAAGTATCCATATCTGCTTGATCCTCAATAGCTTGATTTCTAATTTGAGTTCCCATGTTAGCTAATGAAGACATTCTTAAAGCATCTTCACTTGAAAAATGCAAAGGATCTTTAAGAGACTTAGTGTACAATTCACCATACTCTTCTAAGCCTTTCCTAATAGAAGTAGCCCAGTCAGTTCCACTATTTTCAATATTTGCAGCGTTAGCGCTGTTAGCCACCTTTGCTTGAGCTTGAATAGTTTTTCTTTGGAAAGCAATATTTTCTTCTTGATTTTCCCTTAATCTTTTTTGCTGCTCTTTTATAATATTGACCGCTGTACCAGTAACAGACTTCATCATATCTCTAACATACTGCCCTGATTGCGTGTCTACTACTTGTTTTGGATTTCTATAACTCATGTTTTAATTTTTTTAGTTATTAAGAGTTCCTAAGTAAGAGCCCGCAACAGAAGTTAATCCGCCGATTGCGCCTGTGATAGCACCTGTCCTGTCTGAAGATGCTTGAGCTTGCCTTGCTTGCGCTCCTGATAATTGAGCAGATACTCTATCTAATTTAGCGTCTTCTCTATTTTCTTGTGTTTGGAATTGGAATTGCCTTCCTTGCATCTGCATTCCTTGAACTCTTCCACCTTCAGAAATTTGCAAGCCTTGTACTCTTGCTCCTTCTTGCATTCGCATTTGATTTAACTGCTGCTCTCCTTGAGCTCTAAGCTTTTCGTTTTGGGCTTCTTGCTGTTCTATGTTTGCTGTTACTCCTTTTTTACTCTGTAAAGCTGCTTGAGCTAAAGCAGTTGCCCCTCCAGCTCCAGAGCCAGTAGCTCTTATAGTATCTAAAGTATTAGCTAAAGATATATCAGCTTGCTCTATTTGCATTTCAGCAGCCTTAGTGGCTACGCTTAAATTAGCCATAGGGTTTGATAATTGACTACTTAAATCTTGAGCTAAACCACTTAAATTTGTAACTCCGTCTGCAGGATTTATAATTGCTTGCCTATTATTTTCTAAATAATTCAACTTCCTAGTAAGTCGTGCTTTTTCTCTTGCAGCAGCTCTTTCTGCTTTTCTAGCTTTTCCCGCTCCAAAAATACCACCTATAACGTTAAGGGCTGCTCCCCCAATAGCGACCCCTATCGGTAGCGGCATTGCCTGCTGGACATTACCTTGCCCAAATAAAAATATTTCTAAAAATTCTATCATGTTGTTTGTTTTATCTTTCGTATGTTGCACCTACTGCAAATAACTCTTTTAGCCCACCAGGATCAGTTGTCGCGTCTGTTTTCATGGTTACTGTAGCATAATAAGCTTTAATACCTGTACTGCTAGGTCCTATTATTACTTGACCGGCTATAGGCGTAGGTGAATTATTCTTAATCGCTGCTACGTAATTGTTTTGCTTTCTATTAAAGCCAGCTCTATATTTTATGTTATTTTGAACGTATAAACCTTCATCATAACTCCATATCCTTGAAGCTGTATCTATGTTATTACTCCAAATTCCATTTAGTTCATCAGCCCCGGTATCATCAGAAATTAAAGAAGTAATCTCCCACCCGTTACTACCTTCGTAACTAACAGTTTTAAATGTTTTAACTTTTGTTGGGTCTGGGTTTATGATTAGCTTGACAGACGAAGCATTATCAACTCCATAAAAATTACCTCTATCAACATTATCTGAATAATGTTTCCACACTGTTTTGCCATTTGTGGTAAAGAAGTTACCTTGAGAGCTAAACCCAAAGCTAGGTTTATAGTCATAAAAACTAACCCACCCATTTGTTGCTTCCTCGAAACTTAAAGTATTGTAAGTATTGTCAGACTGTTGCAAAGATATTACATAGTTTTTATTATGTATATCGTAAGCACCTATTATTTTACCACTACTATTTACATCAGCTAATTTATCTCTAAAAAAATCAACCATACCATAACTTGATATTTCAGTTATACCATCTCTTGATAGCCTTAAAATTGCGTTTCTATTACGATCAGTAAAGTATTTTTGATAACCGTAAACAGCAAAAGATTCTGGGTTTGTAGATATACCATACTCTCCGGCATATGAAACTATTTGACCTATAACTAAATTAGCTGTTGTTGTAATAGCACCTCCCTCGGCTGAGTATATAGCGTCTTTATCTATTAGAGCTTTGTTTACTTTATCTTCTTGGAATATAATTAAATTAGTATCTTCAGCATATAGTTTTTGTATGCTTCCAGCTATAGGATCAACACTTCTAGTTATTTCCTCAGCAACACTAAATTGGTTTGATTGATTTATACCGGTTCTAGAATTTAATATTCCTGAATATATCAATGAATTTGATCTATGCTGTTGGCTGTCATTTTCTTCAACTATATAAGCTTTTACACCTAGGTCAACAGAAGTGTTGTTGTAGCCTCCTCGTATTCTAGATTCTTCAATGTACCAATCCTCATGTACAACCGGTTGGGTAGGTGCAGTATATGTTGCGTTAGTTGTTCCGTCCCCTTTAGGTAGACCAGCTAATCTCTTCATATAAAATGAGTTAAAATATCCTACTTCTAATGTTATTGGCATACTTTATTTATTACTTATTTTTATCACTTATTACGCTGGTGAGTTCTGACAATCAGTGAAATTATCATCACCAAAGTTAAATATTAAATTAGTGTTCCCGTTACCAGCTGCGCCGCATGCATCCCCTGTTATCGGCAAAGTTAACACTCTATATTCCCCAACTTGAGTAAATGTGTGCGCATCAGGTTCTATACTGCTATTTGTACTAATAGTTAAATCTTCATTGTATATAAACGTGTTAGTTGTTGTATCTGTAGCTTGTTGCCAACCGCCTCCTGAATCTGGTTTTACTTGAATAGTATACTTTGTAGCAAAATCACCTGCTATTGTTGCTCCAGAGTTTGTAAATAATGGCCGTATGTATAAAGTACCTTGTTTTAATTTACCAGTTGTTGGTGTAAAGAAGCCTGTAGTAGCTTTATTTGCAACATTGTAAGTATCTGAAGCTGGTATAGGGTCATAGACTACTGTGGTTCCGCTAGCAGTTACTGATGCTGATGTGGACGGTGTAACTGTAGCGCTATCTGTAAATTGAACTTGCAAAGCATCACCACATCCCGTTGAAGGTAAGCTACCAGACCAACCTAAACAAAGTGCTCTATTTACTCTTTGAGTTCCTGCTGTAAAAGTAACTCTACAAGCCCCACTTAAACCAGCTCCATTAACATCGGTAGCTAACACAGCTATATCATAGCTTTGACTATCAACCAACGCGTAAGATGATTTAACAGTTAAAACACCTGTAGATGAATTAATTTCAAATTGATTATTAACAGTGGTATAATTGGGAGCGCTAGTATCTAGCGACCAAACTATTTGATCTGTACTATTTCCTCCAGTTGGATTACTTCCGTTTACAGCGGTAAAAGAATATATTATTACACTACCAGTTGTTATTGTTGTTAGTTGTATTTCTGGATTACCAGCAATAACTGGCTGTACGTTTGATAGTGAAAAAGGGTTTAGTGTTATGTCATCAGTTTCTCCACTATATGTAACGTTAGCCGTCATAGTGTAAACACCTGTAGAAGGTGTCGATGCTACATTTGTATCATAGAAAAAGTATTGGTTTGCACCTGTTTTTATTTCCCAAGTAGTAGCTCCTCCTGAAGATTGCTCTAACGTAAATGTTCCTGACGGAAGCGGAGTAGAACTGGTTTGGTCAATAACACTTATACTATTAACTACTAGTCCAGTTGTAATATCTGTTCCACCTCCTGTTTGAAAGTTAAAAGGATTTCCAATAGTATCACCAGGGCTTGCGCTTTCAGGAAAAGAAGCAGCTACAAAATCGCCACCAATAACACCCGCGTACTGACTATCTATCAAACCATTAATAACAGATAGTTCACCTGATAAAGATGTTTCCCAGTATATATCTAACAAAGAATACACCGGCTGAGTTTCAGCTACTGATAGAAACGGAGCCATGCTATACACAACATCCGATGGCGTCGGGGGGTTTTCATAATCATCTGCAGTAACAAAAGCGCCTATAGGGTTTCTTACTTGATCAGATTGATTACATTTTATTATAAAAGGATTAGTGTCTCCATTGTAAAAAGGAGCGTTTGCTGGAGTAGTCCCCCACGGTATTCTTCCTGTAGGCTCAGGTACTTCATTAACAGTACTTACACCGCTAGCAGCGTCGTTAGGTGTATTATAAACGTATGTTTGCAATATAGCAGACTCGCCATATTCTCCACTTACAGCGCCAGGCTTAAAAGGTATAGCTTGTATTTCCATATCTCTAACAGTAGCTATCTGTATAACTTCTTGTGATGAACTACCTGGATAATATTGAGCGTTCCAAGGTTTATCACTAGGAAAAGGATTTTTTGGCCCCGCGGCGTTATTATCTATAAGCTTATTATTTACTCTAATAGATAACATTTCGCTACTTGTATAATCTTTATCTGTAGGCCCTACTTCTGATAAATCTCTAGGTATTTTGTTTATATTGTCCCCTAGAGTAGTTGTAAAAAAACTTTTATTTGTTTCAGAACCACCACCAATAACAGGATAACCATTCACAAAACCTGGCAAATATACATTATAATACTCTTGTTCCTGCTGCTTTACTACCACCTTATAAGAAAACCAACCTAAAGGATTAGTTATAGCGTTGTATAAGCCAGGAGTACCTGTAGTTAAGTTTTTTGTTGAGTTTATAGCTGAATCTAGCTGAACTTTTAGCGAATCACCTAACCAATCGGTTAATGGACTAGATGAATCTTGATCAGAGGGTATATTATAAGCATTAAAGACAGTTGAACCGGCTATATCAGAATCGCCATCATATGAAGAAAGTATAACGTCTGATTGTCTACCGTACCTATCTGATAACACAAAACCAACTTGATATGTTCTGTTTTGTTTTAATTGATGGAAAGGATATTGGGTGTAATTATCAAAGCTTTTAGATTTATCTCCAATTATAGCTCTAAACTGTATGGAGCTAGGAGCAGTGTGTCTGTCTCTGTAGTTACCATAAACGACTCTATTTCCAATAACCTCTTGAGCTAAAGCTCTAACAGGTACTTTGTCTGAAACTCTAGTTACTTGATTATTAGGTAGTGTTTTATATGGTTTTGTTGAAGAGTAAGTGTAGTCTAAAAAATATTTAGGGCTATTTCCATGCAATGGATCATTAAATGAAATACTGCTAAAAGTCTTATTATTTACAGGTATAGTTTCTAATACCTTAACAGCTAAAGCATCGGATTCTTTATAAAGAATATCCACGTTAGTTATTTTCATTAAACTAAACATGTTTGATCCGCTATCTTTTTCCATTGGTATTTTTAACAATATGTTGTTTATATTGTTTTCAAACCAAGAGACTATTGTAGACTTGTAAGTGTCATTCATGTCTTCTTCTGGAGATAATAAACCTCCGCCAAACTGACTATACTGTTTAGGTATAAACATTATTTGACTCCAAGGAGCCATCAAAGAATATTCGTTATCTTCAAATTTAAACCTATAACTAAATCTTATGAATTTATCTTCTAAGAATTTTTCATCGCCTCTCCAAGAAGAATCATAATCAGGGTTTGCGCTTATTAATATAGTGTCGTTAAGAGATAAAGTAGTTTCCTTGCTAAGCTTTACTATTATTTGTTGAGTAATTGAAATAGGAGGCCCCGTTGCTGTAGAGTCAATAACATCAACTTCAACAACCGTTGTATTAGCTGGAACACCTGTACCAGTAACTAAATCACCTAGCCGAGGTATGCCGTTTTCTCCGTCATACAAAAATTGATCACCAGTCGCGCCTCCACTAACATAAGGTATAGTGTACAGTCTATCAACCCCTGTTCCGGTTATAGTTTGAATACTTCCACTAGACTTATTAGACATGTTAACATCTTTAGCATTAGTCATTGTAGGTCTACTAAAATCTACAGAAGTACCATCCGGCACTGTAATGTTTGAAGAAAGTATTAACGTAGAAGTTGCGGTTATACCTATAACTACAACAAGATCACTTATGTTTTGCGCGTCTATTTTATTATTATCTGTTACAATGTCGCCGACCTTTATGTCTGTAATAGCAGCTGGTGTGATTATACTTGATCCACCTCCAGCGCCTGTTATAGTAGTAGTTACTCTTTCCATAACTAGTATTGGCTCCCAAGGAGCAAATTTAGCTACAGATATTTGATCTTCATTAACATAATAACCAGGTGTTAACGCGTTTATTATATTTATTTTTCTAGGTTGATTTAAGTTGTCTGTAAAAAACAATAAATTTTCTACTAAATTTATTCCAGAAAATGGAAACGATTTGTTAAAATTAAGAAAATAACCCTCAGCAAGTACCGTAGGCGCATTAACAGCACTTAAATCAATACTTACTATGTAGCATTCCGCGCTGCTAGGAGCAATAGTTCCGTCAACAGCATCCCAGTCAGTAGCAAATAAATAAGCTTTATTAGAATTATTATCTACAAAGTACCCAATAATCTCTGTTTGAGCTGAAGCGTTTATGGTAGATATAGCTGTATTACCTAATACATTTTCAAATTCACCTACAGTAGAACTCTCTGATCTACTTATTGATAAATTTCTAGCTTCTCTGTATTCACCGTTAGGTATTATACGAGGATCAAGATCTTGATTCATTTTTCCCTTAAGAAAAGTGTTTTTGATTTCAGCCATTTAATTCTAGTGTTTTATCCATTTAGACTTACCTCGCATTACTTGAACTATTTCATCAAGTTTTATGTTTGATAATCTTATTTTAGCGTTTCTCAATTTAGCGCTTCTATCTTGTTTTAATCTTCTAACTATATATTCAGGTTGGTTTATCCTAGAAGCTACGATAGAATAGCTTATATGAGCATATAAAGCCTCTTCTGCCATCTTTGGTATCCTAGTATCCATATCATAAGCTAATCCGTCTGAAACATATTCTAAAACAATCAACTTATTAGCTAGGTTGCTTGAGAAAGACATTTTGCCTTCTCTGTCATTTATAGTAAACCATCCATTTGCTTGGGAGTATTGTGGGTCCATGCCATACATCTGACCATAACCATATCCTCTACCTAAAAGCTCATCTCTGTTGTATCCAAAAAGATCCTCGTTTATTACCGGATCACTAGCCCATCTATCTTCTGTTACCGATGTACCTTGTATATTGTTACCAAAGCTATCTTGTACTGGTACACCAAGGTCATCTTGTGTTGGTGTACTGTATGGGTTTATAGTTAAATTATTTGCTGGATAAATAGGTCTTTTAATTCCCAATTGATCTATCCAAGAAACTTTAACATAATTCACGTAGTCTTGAGGTATAACCACGCTAAGCCCCGGAGGTATAGTTAATTCTTGAGACTTTATGCTTTTCAAAGTATCATAACTAAATTCTTGTAAACCTCTTTTAGCATGAAATATTATATCTGTTCTTTTGCAACTCGGTATTAATTTACCTGTTCCAACATAAGCCACTTGAAAATTGTTAATTACTTCATCTAGCTTAATATAAGAGTAGCTATCATAATTATTTTCTACTGTTTGACCAAACGCATCTTTGTTACCGTAGTTACCTCCGCTTAAAGATTTTAATTGAACAACAACATTGGTATTTAAAGCTAGGTTTGCATCTATTTCAATTTCATTACCTGTTACAGTATAAGAAAGAACATATTCCGTATAGGTTAACGATCCAGCCGGGGCAGTGTATAATTTAAAATTGTTTAAAGTATAGTTAACTTGCAAAGGGTCATAACTACCAAAAACTAGATTAGTGTCAAAAGTTGTTGTAAATTTTTGATTTGGCCCAGCTGCAGATACGAACTGCTGAGAACCTGCATAGTACTGCTGATTATTTTCAGTGATTAAACCCATGGTTTATTATGATTTTTCGTTAATGTCTTCTTGTTGTATTTTTTGTGATGCTACTTGTATAATGGTAGGATCTTGTATGATAACCCCTGAGTACAATAATATACCATTAATAATATCAACTTGTTCTGACGGATGTAGCTCGAAGTTTACTGAAGAACTAGAGTCATAAATATATTGTCCTAAGCTACCAACTGAATATCCCCAATTTATCATCGCGGGTTGTTTTAAGTAAGATACTTGAATATCAGATGTTATACTTGTTGGATATACACTTATCTTATTGTCTTCGTATAAAAATACAGGTTGTTTTTTAGTTGGCGCAAGTAATGGTGCTTTCTTTATTTTGTACCATTCGTTTCTTTCCACCATTTGAGCTTCAATAGTATCGTTGTAGATTACAGTACCCAGCCTATAAAAGTTTGGTAATGAAGCGGTTGTGAAGTGATCTGTTGAAAATGTAGGTGTGGCTATTGTTTTAAATATATCTAGTTTTTCTTCTAGGTTTTTAACTCTGTTAGCATACTCGTTATCATTCTCCGGTATACGTAACTGTTGATTCAGGTCACTCATATATTTTTCAAATATACCCAACTGCACTTGATTACCTACTTTATTAAACTCGTCTGGGGTTATATAACCTCTTTGTTGTTGGTTAAGTATTAATAAGACAGTTTTATAAACTAAATCTACGTTTATAGCCATTATTTTGTTTTTTTGTTATAATATGACCGACCACTTAGAGTAGCCGGCCTATATTAATGATTACATGTTAATTCAAATTTTTCTCTACAGATCTGAAAACTTCAACACCTTCATCGGTTTTAAAGTAAGCAGCCATGGCAGAGTAAGGATTTTCATCAAAAGGAATCGTCATTAGCTTCCTTCCATTAGACCCCCAGGTAAATGTTCTTTGATCTTGCGATAAAATTATAATACCAAGTTCTGAAGCTCTAATAGCTACGTTTCTTAGTTGCACATTCTCATCATTTGCTAAATCTATGAATAATTCTGCATTGTTTTTAGCAAACAACATTAAGTCTCTTTTTAATTCTTTAGAGCTCATCTCGCTAACTTTAGAACCTAATTCAACTCTTAATATAGCTTCAGCTTGATCAATATCCATTTCTCTAGCAGCATTCAAAGCGTCAATCTGCATATCTAATATGTCTAATTCATCTTCAGCTTCTTCAATGGCACTAAATTCCTCGTATATTTTACCTTTTAAAGGGTGATATAAGGATAACAATTTTTGTAAATTTTGTTTTTCCTTAGGTACAGTTAATGTACCATCAAGAAATCTTATATGCCCCATGGTGCATTCTCCTTTTTGTTCATCAACAAGAGGAGACTCTTGGTTTGTAGCATATCTTATCTCTCTTTGCTTTCCAGATTTTATGTCAAAATAAAGTAAAGCATGCTTTTTAGTATGCCTACCTGGTATCGTTAGAGTTAAAGGGGATTTATTACCTTTTAAAAAATATACTCTATCTTTTATTTCCCAACTTGGTTTTGTTGGTTCTACTTTTGGAGCGGCTTTAGCCACTTCCTTTTGCTGAGGAGCAACCTCAACTTTTTTTGCTGGTGCTTTTTTTGCAGCCATAATATAATATAATTAAATAGTTTGTAAGTGTGACAATAGCTAGTATATAATAATAGTAGTAGGCTATCGTCGTATAAAAGTAATAATTACCCCTGTCAGTTCAACAAGGGTAACTACTACATTAATTTGAATCCTTAGATTCCTTTGAATAATACAAAGTTGTTAGCACCTTGAGTTACTAAACATCTTTCAGATAGGAAGTTTACTTGCATTGCATCTAAATCAGATGTTGCAGCGCCTCCAGCTGAACCAGTTAACCAAGACTTCATTCTTCTATCATCAGATTGAGAAGCTCTATATCTTACATGTAAGAAAGGTCTTCTGATGTTAGTTCCTAAGATTTGGTCATAAACTGTAGAAGTTCCAGCAGGTACTAATACACCTTCGATCGAGCTAATACCATCAATTCCTCCACGGGTAGAAGCATCGTTTAAGTATTTCCAGTCAGTCTTATAGAAGTCATAAGAACCTCTTCTGAATCCAGAGAACCCTAAGTTCAATGCCATTTCTTCAGAGTTTTCAAATAATCCATAAGCAGTACCACCTTGAGCACCTCCAGAGATTGCAGCTAGCATATCGTCAAAATCTAAAGACGTTTGTCTTTGTAAGAATAACATGTTCTCTTCAATAGCTCCTTGAGTATCTAAGTTTTTCAAGATAGCATCAAATTCGTCAAGTCCAGCAGCAGCAGTAAACCCTACTTCTACATTTCCACGAGTTTGAATAGCTGAGAATAAACCTTGAGTTCCAGGTAATCCCGCAGCGGCATTTGCACCTGCAGCGATCTGGTTATACTCACCTTCTACCATAGACATTTCTAAGTAGTCTTCAAAACGTAATCTTGTTTCAGATTCAGCTTTTAAGTACCATAAATATCCAGAAGTTCCATCTTCAGTAGCAACTTCTACCCAACCGATTTGAGCCATATCAGAACCTGATACTTGGTATTGGCTTCTGATAATGATAGGTGAGTTAGAATACTGAGTTAACTGAGGGTCAACGCTAATACGTGCATTTGAATTTCCAGCTCCACCGGCAACTAAGCTAGTTCCTTTTGTGTAAGCAGATCCATATACAAATACTTTTAAACCAGGTATATCCCCTGCAGTTACAGCTGCTGCTACAAACTGAGTAACTAAACCAGCTCCGTTAAAAGGTGCAACTGTAAAGTTTCCACCAGCCCCAGGTACAGTAGCTGTTACGATAGCTTTTACTTCAACTCCTGTTACAGGATTTAAAAGTACAACAGTATCATTAATAGATACAACATTGCTTACGTTACCAGCAACAGTAATTACGTTAGTAGTACCAACGTTAGCTGCGATACCAATACCTTGATAAGATATATGTAATCTGTTTTGTTCAGACCAAATTACTTGATCAGACGTCATTGGCATTTCAGCGCCAACCATTTTTAAGAATCCAGATAACGTTCTGTTTCCATAACGCTCTACTTCTTGTTCATAAATTTCCGGCAAATATTGTTGCGCGAAAGTTGCTCCACCAGCACCAGCTGCATTAAATTGCAGGTAGTTTGTAGATAACAACTGTTGTGTTTGAGATGGTATTAAGCTACCAAATTGAGGAGTTAAACTCATAATAATTGTTTTTTAGTTAAATTTTTTAATTTTTAATTTTGAAGAATCAGAGCCACTAGTTACAGACTTAACTTTTAAACCATTAATAAAACCATTTACTGGTCTTGCTTGCGTGCTAGGATTTTTGGATTTACCTATAATTTCTTTGGTAGCATCCGATTTACCTTGCTCGTAAAAATGATTAATAATTTTATCCGCATTAGTAGCCGTAAAAATAGCTTTGTGATAACCCTGAGGATCGATTACATTACCTTTCTTGTCTAAGTACTTACTTACAAAATTGTTAATGCTTGATTGCTCAGATGCTACCTTAGCAGGATCTTGCACTCCATACCTAAACTTTTTATCACTGACTGTAAAATCAAAACCTTTGAAATCTTCAGCGAAATATTTATTAGTTTTGGACATAAAATCCTCGTGCTGTTGTTGCGCTACTTTAGCGTCTTCGTTGTATCGGTTGAAAAAATCTGTTGCTTTTTGTTGTTCCTGAGTTACGCCGGGTCTCAACTTGATTTCGTCGTAGTATTTACTCTTGGTTTCTTCCAAAAAGCTTTTAGCTTTTGCAACTTCTTCTTTAAACGCAAGTTTCTTTTTGCGTATATCTCTTTCCTCATCTATATCTTCGTCGTAATCGTAATCTTCTAGCATTAGATTAACGTCTTCTGATTCTAAATAAGGTTTTGTTTTTTTATAATATTGTTTTAATAGTGCTTTGTCGTCAACGTTTGAATAATCCGCGTTTAACCTAGTATAGTCTTCTATTGTCCCGCCTGTTTCTTCCATAAAAGCGACAAGCTTTTCTATGTTCTCCGGTAAAACTCGTTGCTCAGCTACTTGCTTATGCTCCTCTGCAGCTTTTTGCAATTGATTATTTGTTGGTGCATCGTCACCATCTCCTTCAATTAATTGTATAGGCGAATTTATTTCTTCTTCGGGCTTCCGTACTTCTTTAGCCACTCCTTCGCTGTCTGCACTGTTTTTTGATTCTTCGATAACAGCATTGCTATCATCTGTCTTTTGTGTTTGAACGGCATTTGGATCTTGATTTAATTCATCTTTTGGAATTACTACTTTTGTAATAGCATCAGGTACATCTACCAAAGGTTCTTTGATACTAACTTTAACTGTTGCTTGTTCTGTGTTTGATAATTGTTTTGGCTTTTTTGCTTTTCCTTTCAAGCTAAAATCGCCTTCTTGTTTTACTTCTGACATAATATAATATAATTAAATAATTGTTTGTAATTCTAACTAGGACCAAACTCTTCTAAACCAAACCCACCTAAAACATCATTTCCAGATGACTCGAAATTTTTAGGTAATCCTTCTGTTTGTCTTTGGTTAATTAATTCAGATTGTTGTGTTCCTTGTAGTTTTATTCTTTGATCTTTTCGATCTTCAATTTCTTGTTCTTTTGCTTTTGCTGCACTCATCTGAGCCTGAGCTAGTTGTATATTGTATTGAAACTCTTCAGCCATTAGCTCTCTTTTTATTTGAGCCTCTGTTTGCATACGTTGTATTTCGAATTGAGACTTGGCTTGCTCTATACTTACTTTCTCTTGAGTTAACGCTTGTTGCTTTTGCACCTCGGCCATCGCAGCTTTTTCTGCGGCTTCTGCATTTGCTTGAGCCTGCGCTTGGATGTTTGCTTGTTGTTGCTCTTGCTCTCTCTTTATCTTTTGTTTTTGTCTTAGCTTCAAGAATTGATTAGCAAGTTTTATGTTTTTTATTTGACGAATGTCAATAGCATCGGATAAAGCTATTGCCTGCGTCTGTAAAGCTACTTGTATGTTTTGTTCTAATAAAGCTTTTTGTTCTTCTTCCGGTTCAAGTTCTAAATAGATACCAAAGTCGTGTATTTGCAGATTTATTAATTCTTCTAAAGTTTTAGTGTTAAATGTACTGATAGCATTTGTTAATGCGTTTTCATTTAAAGGATTCTGCAATACGTCTGCAACTTTTAAACTAATGTTTTCGCAAGTTCTAACCGTAATATATAGTAAAGAATCTAGTAAATGCTTAGTAGCAATATTGGATGCGTTAGCAGCCATCTTTTGCAGCCCTACAAGCGAATCTTTAGCAGGTGCACTACCATCCCTTGCTTCATTTAAGCCAGTAACGTCACGAATCATTTGTAAATAATACTGATATGTACCAATTAAACTTTGTATTTTAGCTTGACCTGACGATGTTGATAATTCTTGTACCGGTACTTTGCCCCTATTTAATTCACCTTCTTGCGTTAATGATCTACCTACAATAGAACCAGTTTGAAAATACATATTTAATGCTTCCGCTGGATTGTAATTTGTACCGTTACCTAAATCAACTTCAGCTAAACCATCCATATCTAAAAATACACCGTCTGGTACTATTTTAGACATTACTTGTTGCAGTTTAAGGTGCGTCAGTTGAATCATATCTGCAAAGCCTGTTATTTTACTAACTATTGATTCTATGCGTCCCTTATACATTCTAGGTGCTGATATACAGTAATTCATCATTACTTTTGTAGTGTCAGCTGTTGGCCTTGTCATATTCTCAGCCATTTTCCATTCTAATAAATGATCTGTACCAAGAACCTTTGCTCCAGTGTACAATACCTCTATAGTCCTAGATACTCTTTCAAAATTATCGTTTTTAGGCGGATTAAATGTATCAGGTTTTGCTAACGTCTTTTCTAATCCTTGATCTGTCTTTTTTATTTTAAACACTTGATCCATGTAAGTTTTGTATTCAAAATACATTACCTGCACGGTGTTTTCATCATAATTACCCCAACCAGTTACATATTGTCTATTATTAGGGGTTTCTTGTATTCTTCTTAATTCATCTTCCGATATATTAGGAAATTCTTTTTTAAGCTCAGGTAAAGATATAGATTTTACTTCACCTACGTAATATACGTCTTCAAAGTTAGGGTCTTCGGTATATGAATAAACCATATTAGCTGGATCTACGTATTCAGTAATAATACCCTCTGCTTTATTAAACCTAGTTTTATTAGCTCCAATACCAATAGTAGTTAAATCGTAAGCTACTCTTTTCTTAATCTCGTCGTATTTGTTAAAACTTAAAACATTGTTTATAACTTCTTCTTCTGCTATTTCTACATTTTGTTTGTAGGTCATTTGAAGATGCACGTCTAACTCTTCTTTACTTTCCGGCAAAGCTTCCATGTCTCCAGTTAAAGAAAAATCCATACCGATGTTTTCCTTAATGTTTACTAAAGCCTGCTTAGTGTTCATATCTTGCTCTACAGCAGCAGCGTAATCAGTTCTGCTTTTTACAGAAAAAGGATCTTGAGCAAAAGCCGTTATATCGTATGACTTATTTGACATCCCGTTTACAACAATATCTACAAACTTTGATATTACAGCAACAGGCTTCCAATCTAAATTAAGATATGACAAATCACCGTTTATAGATAACTCATCT
>Ga0228652_1000390_pt1 | contig 23046 bp, 37 predicted proteins | sample 64DmetaG_FD_183030 | JGI IMG/M metagenome (GOLD analysis project Ga0228652, IMG submission 183030) | Seawater microbial communities from Monterey Bay, California, United States - 64D | ecosystem: Environmental > Aquatic > Marine > Coastal | place: USA: California | collected 2016-10-05
ATAAATTCACCTGCATGTGTACTAGCATCACCAAACTTGAACTTGATGTCTGTGCCATCTGTAAGTACAGTAAACACAGTTTCTTCTGCGTTTGCAGTTGCCTGCATTTTAAATCTCTGTACACTTGCCATAGTAGGTGAAACTTCTACGTCCCATGCCGCACCTTTAAACTTAACAGTCTTAAGTTTTTCATTAATGATTTCTGCGTTCATAAAACGATAATCATTTTTAAAGTCACCTGTTTTGTTTTCAAAGTGTATACCAGTTGGAATCTGTACACCGTTTCTATCTTGACGTACAACATCAATAGTTGCTTCGTCTTTATATTCTGGACACTTCAAATGAATGTCTAGTTTGTTTAAGTTTGGCATACCAAACGTACCCTTCATCTCTACTTGGGCGTTTTTAGTATTTGCCTGCATGATCACAGAGCGATCCTCTGCCATGCTATCGATACCTGTTTGTGCATCATCACCATTGACCTTAACAATGTTAAGAAAGCCAAGTGCATGTGTATGTGCAACAATGTCTTGTAAAATGTCTTTCATAGTTTTCTCCGTTCCTTATATACTATTATATTTAGAAAATCATTCAAAGTCAAATAAATTATTGAATGTATTCTTCTGTTCGGTTGATTTAATATCCCAATCTAGCACTCCAATTAGATTATCTAACTTTTTATCGATGATTGCAGTTTCCATTTCGTCATCTTCAAAAGGCAGTTCTTGGAACCATTTTGGTAGTCTTAGTTCGTCCGTTGGGTACGCAACCGAAGTATATCCCATTGGATTTTGTTTTAGTTTGCAAACAATAACTTTCATACCGTCTACAATCTGCATACTAAATTTGTCACCGTTCATATCTTTTAATGTGTTCCAATTAATAGAAGCACGAACGTGTCCAGGCATGTTTACTTTGCCTAATTTTTTAAGTTTAGCAAGATAGTCTGTTACGTTGTTTGCACGTTTAGGGGAACCTTTCTCCCAACCAGGCCTTGCTTTAAATTTAGTTCTAAAATCTGTGATCATATCAAGTATTTCAACTTCCTTACCGTCTGTTAGTACTGCTAACAATACTTCACTTAAAAAGTCTTGCATAAACACAGGAGTATCAGAACGTTTAAGATCTAAACCCATTGCTTTTACTTTACCAGGCTTACCATCTGTATCTGTTCTAAATCCTTCATTGTCATATATTAGAATTGCATAACGTTTTTTAGTAATAAACAATCCTTTTTCACCAACAACTTCTCTACCAGCGGCAATAACTTCACCTCTGCTTTTAGGACAGTGAAATGCATTTCCCATAAACTTTGGAAAAGTTACATTTGCTTCTTCACATATTTGATCATACAGTTGAATTACACTTTCTTTATTCCAAGGAATATCTCCTTTGTCAATTTCTGCACGTAAACTAGTATAAGCACTAAAGTACACAGAGTCTGTATCACCATATATAATACTTTTACCTACATGATCATACTCGCCTGTAATAATTTCATTTACTTTTGCACTCATATGTTTTGCAATAGCACGACCTGTAAGTGTAGTACTTTGCCCAATTCTATGATCAAAGAATCTACACCCTGGGTTTAGGATTGCTCCATATAAACTATTTAGGTTAATCTTTTTAACAAGTTGTCTTTTATCCCAAAAAGCAGTTTCAATTTTATTACCTGCATCTTGTGCCGCAACCTTTTTAGCCTGCATTTCTTTACGTTCAGCATACCAACGTTTTAGTAGTCCGGGAATAATACCTTCAAACTCTGTTGTAAATAATGTACCATTAGCACTAACCATCCATGGTTGATTACTATCAAAAATTAGTTTGTAAACTTCTGCGGCACTTAATGTATCGCTTTCGCCACCTTCCCAATCAATAGTAATTTCAATATCCTTACGTTGTTCCATTACATAATCATATTCAAGACTACCAAACTTTCCTTCCCAAGCACCTGCAAATGACTTCTTTTTAAAGTTCATTTGTTCGCCTATGAATTCTTCTGTATGGTTTTGTTTAAGTTGTCCTATAACTGTTGCTGGATCCATATTCAAACTTCTAATAACAGAAGGATATAGTGAATTCAAATCCATTGATGCAATCCAATCATGCAATCCTTTCTTAGGATATGCAACATATGCACCAGCCGCCTGCGATGAACCTGGCTCTCTGTGTACTCTATTGGGTACAACATAACCACGCCTGTGTGCTTCGTTAATAATTGCTTGTTCTGTAACTGCGACAGCACCCATTGTAGTTGGTAGCAACACTGTGTTTGCATGTGCAAGTTCATTTGCTAGATCAATAAAGCGTAATTTCTTATCAAGTTTATCTAACAACAGAACGTCTTGTCTGTTATATTCAATAAATGTTTTAAAGTCATTGTTATATAGTTGATCTAATGTACCTTCATATTCAGTTTTCTTTTCACCTACTTCTAGTTCACCAATAGCATCTAGTCGATAAGTGTGTCGTTCTTCATATGTGTACTTACGATATAGTTCAAGACTATCTAAGTGTTGACGTCCTATAAGATCATATGTTTCTTGTTCTCTACCAAACTTTTCATATACTCTTTTCTTAGGATAAGCGTTCCATAAACAAAAACGTCTTGTATCTTCTTTACTTAAAACTCTTGTAATTCTGTTAACAGTATAAGGAATATCATAACCTTCACTGTTCCAGCCTGATAAAATATCAGCGTCTTTAATTAAATCTAAAAATGTATCAAGCATTTCTGCTTCTGTTTCAAACAAATATGTATTAGGAAAGTCTTTACATTCTTCCTTTGCTTGTTCCATTGTAAGTGTTTTAGGAGGAAGTGCTAGTGTAATAAGACTATCAAGCCATTGTAAATGTACTGTAATTGCAGTAATGGCAGTAAAAGGATCTTCTGGTGAACTATAACCACGTTCAGGATCAAAGTCAACTTCAATATCAAAAAATGCAACGTTTAGATTAGGTGCATCTTGACCTAAATAGTTTTCTTCTAGTAATCTGTATACAGGATTGATGTCTGCTTCATATAGTCCGCGATGTTTATTAATCTTTTGTTCCCTAAGAAAGTCTTTCCAACTCTTACAAACAACACGACTTACAGGATCACCAAAAGTACTTTTCTGTTTACCTTTGCCGTCGCCATAATAAAATACATATCTTGCGGGGAACTCGCGAAACTCTCTTTCGCCTTTTTTATTTCTCTCTACAACCTTAATAATATCTTTATCACGATCCCAGAGTGCGTCTACATAACTCAATATCTTCTCCTTTATATGCCACTTTCGGTTGGCAAAAACCAGTAATGTTGCTTATGGCCAACTAACCTTCTTCAACACTATTTACTATTATAGTATCTTACCACTACAAAGTCAAGACTTTTTTTATCAAAATCCAAATAACTTCATACCATGATTTGCTATTGCATTTAAGATAATAGCAATGCAAGTAAAAATGTGTAGCAACACCCACCCAGTGCGTATAATTGCCACTCTGTCAGCCTTATTGTTATCTTCATATGCCTTTGTTCCTATTGCCTTGCACCAAATATCCCACAATTTTAATCACCTTTTGTTTACCACCATAGGGCGGCAACTCCGTATCCAAATACGTTAATAACGGCAAAGTAGCCTGTTAGTAACATTACCCATGCCGCACCTCTACGTACTGCGGCGTAGCATTGTGTAACCGATCCTACAAAGAAGAACGGATATATAATTAACATGTTTGGATCTATAGCATTAAATGCCAAAGTCAAACTTGCTACTACTGTAAAGATAAAACTTATTAATTCGAATCCAAAAGCAACCTGATCACTTTTGTAACTGTTGATCCAAAAATCTTTTACCTTTTGCATTAGAGTTTGTCGCGACCAGTAGTAACCATAATAGTTTCTAGGTCTTCAAACTCATCAACGGCTTTATGCCATTCGCCTTTTTGTGCAATCTTAATTGCTTTGTTAATTAAACTTGGTTTAACATCCATTTCTTCTGCTACTGCTTTTACAGTATCTCTTAAACCTTCTTGTAGGTCTGTAACTTCTTGCAAAACATTTACACCTTCGTTAACGATCTGAATTAGTTTTGCTTTCTCTTCAGCACCAAATACTTTGTCACTCATGTGAGACTCCTTTTAGTAATTTGTTATATTATATATAGATTTATGCTAGTTGTCAAGTAATTTAAACGGAATTGGCACCGATTTGTCTAAACATTTAAACCAAACGTTATTTGGACCTATATGATGGTCATTTGGTAACAGTTCGTTAACTGCTTTGTTTACACCTGGGAAATCCATGTCATGTCCACATAACCAACCGTTTGGTTTTAATTTAGGTGTGTAGTATTCAATATCACCTTTTACGCTATCATAATCGTGACTAGCATCAATGAATACGAAGTCTAAACTGCCGTTTTCTATCTGTTCGTGTACTGTATGACTATGTCCTTGTATTGCTTTTAGCCTAGGACCATACTTTATTATCATGTTATCTTTATAGAATAACTTTATGTCATAGTCAATAGCATACATTTTTAATTTTGGAAATGCTTCTAATAAATGAAATGTTGTTCTACCGTTTCTTACGCCGACTTCGCAACCCACTGTTGGTTGTATTTTTTTAAATAAGTCTGCTAAAAAGTAATCTCTTTTGTTAGGTCCAGTGTATTCGATTGTTCTTTTAATTTTAATTTTATCATTAGCCAATGTTTTCTGCCTCATCTTTTGATTTATATGCCCATTCATCAGTGTGTCCAACTGACCATTTAGGATTATTTTCTACTGTATAATTTTGTGTACAAACTTTAAAGTCTGGCATCTTTCGATCTCCAACTACTAAACTTTGGTCTGTAAAAATAACTCTATTATTAGGTTGTGCGGCAAACTGTCCGTTATCTAATTTAATAAAGTTAAAACTCTTGTGTTCTGGATCGTGTTCACTAAAATTTACATTTAGTGTTGAGTGTTGTGAATGACAAGTATCAAGTGTAAACATATATTCACCTTTGTGCATCTTTTTATCTTTACCAAAGAATTCACAGTCTGCTAACATAGGCTTTTTAATTAATGTAATATCATAATCAAAACAATCCCATATTTGTAGTGTGTCTAAAGGTAATTGGTCACTGTGTAAGTAATCATTTTTCCATACAAATGCACTAATAGGTAGTTTATCGTATAATGCACCGTATTCTGTAAGTAATGTTTCTACGTATAATGCTTTGCCCATTATACTTCTAATACTAATCCAAATACCAGGAGTAACTTCTCCATGCCCTTTTTGGTGGTCATACAGATATTCTTTTTTCACATAAACTTCAACAGGAGGTAAGTTATGTACTAAGAATGCCATACTTTATTTCTTTTGTTTCTTTTGTTTCTTTTTTACATGCAGTTTTGCATGTGGTACTTTTAAATTTTTCTTGCCATACACATCGCCTATTTTATGCTTGTATGACATATGTGCCGGATCTAATCCGTAAAAGTAGTCTGTTACTTCACATATTTTCATTACTCAAACTCTTTCAAAAAACTTGCAAATCCTTTTGTTAGAGATTGTTCTGTTGTAATTTTTCCTGATTTATGATCTTTTTCTAATTCTTGTCTACGTCTTATTAGTTCTTTTTTAAGTTTAGGATCTTTGTTTGTTTGAGGATTTAATTGTATATCTTGTAACGCTTTTCTTTTTTCTTGATATTCTTCGTTACTCATTCGTTTTAAACCTTCAAGGCTTTCAAACACTTTTGCTAGTGTATTTTCAATTTTTGAAAGTCTACTGTCCACTTCATGCCACTTATCGTTATATGTTTGTTGTGTAGATATAGTTGATTCTACTATGCGTTGTGGTTGTGGTGCTTGTGGAGTTACACTACTTAACCCTGCTAGTGCGGCCATATCACTTGCTCTAGTATCGCTTACACCAGGAATATGTTTTCCTTTAATACTTTCTGCAACCATACGTGCATGAGAGTTAGCATCTGTGCTTTGGTTATTATTTTGTTCTTGTAACGCTTGACCTTGTTGTGGAGCGTCTACAGTAAGTCCTTTATTTTCAATTCCTAACTCAGTAAACTTATTTAAAATGCTTTGTAAATCTGCCATAATTATTTAAGAGACACTTTTGGATTTAGTGTTTCCCCCTCCTTGTCTTTTTTTACGTCCTGCACAATGAGCCTTTTGTGAGAAACCTTTGGGGTTTGAACAGTCAATTGACTTTTTATGTTTCTTACTCCAGGTTTCACTAATAATCTCACGGTACCTCATTTCTTTTTAGTGGCAACGTTTTTTGCTTTACCACTTCTATTTTTGTTTGGATCTTGTCTACGTTTTCTACTTGCCGCAGACTTCCTTCCTTTTTTACCTAATGATTGTGCTTTACTACGAGGTAAACATTTTGGCTTACCTTCACTGCTTGAGCCTCTTGCACAGTCACCACGAATTTTTCCATCAGGGCCAAAACGTACCCATTTATCTTTAAACCACTTTTTTAAGTTTTCATCTAAAGATTCAGAAAATACTAAACCACCACAATTTACACAGAAGTCAACATCTTCATTTTTAACACAGTTGGGTACACGTTTTCCGAACATGGTTTTCATGCCCTTCTTTGTGTAGCCTTTCCAGCAACGTGTTCCTTCGGTGACTTCTATAATACGCATTACTTACTGTTACCCCAGTTCTTCGCACCTTTTTTACGACACTGTACAAGAGCACCACTTGCGTATGCACTTGGCCATACTTTATAACGTGCTTTGACTTTGTGATAACAAGCATCTTTTTCGCCAGCGGCTTCGTCAAATTGTGCTTCTGTCATAGTCTGTGCTGATTCAACAAATACTTCTACCATGTCATCGCCATTACGCAATGCACCTTTTTTAACTTTTACGTTTTCTTTACCGTATTTTTTTGTTGCTTCTTCTGGAGACATTGAAGTTTGTTTCCAATTTTTCTCTGCTTCTTTTACTACTGATAATTTTTCTTCTAGTGATTCAAAATAATCATCTTTTTGATCTTTCATACTCATCATACGTTCACGTTCTTTGGCTTGCATACGCTCGCCTTCCATGTAAGCATGAAGTGTTTTTACTTTTTCGTGTACACCACTAAATTTGTTTTGAAACCACTCTGGGAATGTTCCACCCTTGTGTACATGGTCGTGAATTTCTTCTACTGCGTATTTGATGTATGCAACCTGATTGGCAAGCATTTCATCTTCGTACTTTGATGCTGGCTCATCGTACTTGTCTTCATTAATCATCGATTGCTCCTATAATGTGTTTTGTATTATACGAGTATTTATCGTTTTAGTGGTCCGCCGAAGATAGATGTGTCTTTCATATTAAGAGCATTATCTGTTGGCTTTTGCCTTTTTGCTTTAGGAGGATTAGGTAAACCGCCTACTAAACCGTATTTTTTACGTGTTTTTTCGTCACCTATTGCTAAATGCGGACTTGCAACTGATGCAATACTAGCAGAAACTGTTGCTCCTGCTGTTGCTGTTTCTTCAACTTGTTCTAATCCTTTAAATATATCGCTAGATTCTTGACTAAGTTTGGCCGCAATAGCCATTTGTCTACGTTTTGCTTTGCTCTTACCTTTAAATTGCGGAGCATCGCTTTTGTAGAAGTCTTTAATAACATCACCCATTTCAGTATCTTTAGTAATCTTCTCTGATACAAAACTTTCAAACTGCTGTTCCATAGGTGTTTTTTTGTATTTTTCTTTACGTGGAATAGTCTTAGTTTTATCTTTATGAGTACCTGATGCACCACTTTTACGTAGTGCTTCCATATCACGCCAATTGGGATCACGTGATTTACTTGGTTCTAATTTTTTTACTGCTTCTACTAAGTCTTTTAAACGCATATTGATATTTACCTATCTTTAAGAATATTTTTCATAACATCAGTTGCTGTATTAGTAAAGCATCTTGGAGCAATACTATGTACTAGTAGTGCAGGAACTAACAGTTGTAATTTTACTGCTGTTTTAATTGCCTTCCTCATATGCTGTAATCCTGTTTCACCTTGTTCTTCTAAGTGTAGTCTACATTGTTTACTTAACATTATTTCTTCTTCCTACCTGACTTCATGTTGGCACACCAGTGATACATCTTTGCTTTTTCACCACTTGCTTTTTTAGCCTTTGCTCTTAAACTTGTAACTGACCCGTTACAACTAGCACCTGACTTCTTTACTCTGCCTGGGCGACTTTTGCCCTTTTTTTTACCGTCTGCGAAGTTTTCTTTTACTTTATTATTATCTAAGTGTAATAGTATTGTTTTAAAACTTCTTTCAAACTTATGATCTTTGTGTTTGACTCCAATGCCCCCTGCGGCATTCCATTTGTCAATATTTTGTCCAAAGTCATCTATTAGTATGTTGGGAGTACCATCACTTTGCTGTGCGTACTTGGCTTTGTTTCCTGTGATGATTACTGATTTAGGTGGAAACTGTTTAAGATTGTTTTTCACCCACATACGTTTGTGTGGTTCTGATCTAGGATCGTCAGCCAAAGGCGAACTTAAAATAGTATAACTGCCTTTATGTTTTTGAATCAAAGCCAAAAGTTTTCCTGCGTTAGGAGTAGGTTCGAGATCTAACCAAAAGTTGTCTGCATCTCTAATTGCTTGAAGACCTGCATCGATATCTTTAATATCACGAAAGTCTTTTGCACCCATAAGTTTTGCCCAAGCACCAAAGAAGTCAACAAGGACACCATCCATGTCTACATAAATTTCAGGTTTTGAATTATTACTGATTTCAAATAATCTCATTTACGTCCTCTAAATCCTTTAAATCCTGTGCCAGTCATATAAGGTCTTGAAAACCATAATTCAAACCATTCTTTGTCACCAGGTTTGACACCTAACTTACGTTCTTTATCTTTTAGTTCTTGTGCAGTATGTGACATGTTTTCTAATGTTTGATGATTATCATTTCTAACAACATCTACACCTGCTAATCTTTTTAACTCATCTAATGTCATGCTAGTTTGTACGCTTTCATCATTTTTTTAAGAGTACCTTTTTTAACATCTTTAGTTGTATTTTGTTTTGTAATAATTCCAACGCCTGCGGCTTCTTCTTTTTTAACACTTAAAGCGCCAGTATTAAATGCATTAGGATTTCCTTTAGCGGCCATTGCTCTACGTTTTTTTAATTTATCTTGTAGACTATCTTCTTCTGGTGGACGCTTTTTAACTTTTATAGTTGCACGTTTTGGAGTTTTAGTAGCAAACCCCATTATTTCATTTACTTCAAGACCCATTCCATTGCGTACTCTAGCAAACATCTGTTTAGCAAGAGTTTCATTTCCTGAAACACCTTGTGCAAAACTAGTAAAATCATCGTCAGCGGCAAACTGTCTTAGTTTACTTGCACTCATACCTTGTACACCTTCAGCATCAGGATCACGTTCTCCACTGCTAACAACTTTTGCATTTGCAAACGTAAAAGGAACTTCACCTTTAGTATCTGGCTTATTATTGTACTTGTCAATTAAATCCTGATATTGTTGCACTCTATCACTTCCTGCAACAAGTATAACATTATCATAACCTTTACCTTGTAGATGTTGAAACATTTGAATAATAGTTTTTACACTAGTATTTTTATCTACAGGTACATTAAACATTTCTTGAGCAAAATGTAATTTTTCTGCAAATGATAATGGGTCTGTTTTTGGTTTTTGTGTTTTAGTTAAAAACAAAATAGGATCACCCATAAACTTTTGTGCATGTTGATTAACAACATCTATAACTTTTTGGTGACCTATAGTTGGCGGATTCATTCTTCCCCAAGCAACTACTGCTGTCTTCTTTGGTTGTGCTTCAAGCAGTTCGTTGAGTAGCATTTAAGCCTCCTTGGTATCGTATGCGCCGTCTTTAATGTGTGGTAGGTGTTTTTCCGCTAGTTTGTGACATATACTAGACATTAACTCTTGTGTGTAAACTTCTTCAGTCTTGCCAGATATGTTATAAGTTTCGTTGTACTTCATACAACCTGCTGTAACCATTGCTTCAAAGTATGGTGCAACTTCTTCAATTGAATCCTTTTCAACAATATTTTTTCTTTTTAGATCTGCTATAGCAGGTAAAAAGAATTCTTTATGAATTGAATCGTCATTATCAATGAAGAAACTAATATCATCTATTAAATCATATTGTGGAGTATTATTATCGCTGTCTGCTGTAAAAAGTTCTTTTAATAACATGTGTAATTACCATTTTCTACATGACCAGTAACGTGCCTTAGTCTTAGGACCAGGATTGTCACAGTTGTGTCTAGCACGGAAACTTCTACGTCTTGCTGGATTAGATTTTTTAATTCTCATATCCGGATCACCAAAGTTAACTTTAACTACATTACCTTTTGGATTCTTAACGTATACTTTAAACTTTTTAACATCACCACGCATTGGTTTGTTTAGTTTAACAGTACGTCCTTGGTATTCTGCTTCTACAACATTTTCGTCATTTTCTTCAATCCAACCAAATGCTTCATAAAACTCATCTCCATTAAATGATACATCAGTCTGTCCTTTAAACCATTCTTCAACTTTGTCTTCTTTTTCTTCTACGTCAGTTGCTTCTACATCTTCTGAATAAAAATCTAATTGAGGATCTTTAAATAATCTTTTTGCAAGTTGTGGATCTTTAGCAAATGATTTTTTAAATCTTCCAATCAGTTCTTCTCTTGGAGATGTATCTAAATCTGCTGGCATCATATAGTCAACAACAGTTTCGATGTCCATGTCTGGATTATCAAGAATCTTTTTCACATTCACTTGCATATCTTTTAAATCTCTAAGGTATGGCATTATCATATCTATGTCGCCACCTTCTTCTCCAGTGTCGCCACCTGCTTTGTAAGTTTCTATATCTTTTCTTGCAGTTTGAAGATCAGTTAGTAACGTTTTGTAAGTCATCTTTACAAATGGTAATACTTCATCATAGGTTACACTATCTCTGTCAAAGTCTGCTTCATTTGTTGATTCCATTTCAGATGCATCAGGTGCATCACTATCTTTGTACGTACTTTGATCAGCATCTCTTTCAATATCCATATTACGTATGGCTTGTTTAATAACTTCAAAAGCAAGTGTCTGTTCTTCTTTAGACAAAGTGCCTTTTTGTTTTTCGCTGAGTTCACCAATGAACATACTTAATTCTATTTGTGCATCTGACGTTGGTTTAATACGTTGTGCAATTTCACCTAGTAATCTGCCTGGAGAGCGTTTTAGTTCGTCTTGGTATAATGCAAGTCTTACTTTTGGATCAGTTAGGTCTTTGCCTTTGAATGCTATATTGTTAGCAATACTGTATTCGTTTTGTGCTGGTGTTGGGGGTGTAAAAGTAATATCCTTTACATGATTAATTGCATCGCTAAACTTCATTCTCTCCGGTTCTTTTTTGGCTTCCGTATTGAAAGAATCAAGTTTGTTTATTAGTGTTCTGAAATCCATAGTTATACTCTCCTTATGTGAGTATTTATTATAGAATGGATCATTTAACGGTGCTGTTTGAATACTACCTTATGTGGTGGCTTTGCTGTAAATTCATAGCCGAATTGATTACCTACAAAATATCTGCCTTTCCAAACCAAGCGTACACGCACTGTATTAAGGATTACGTCCATGTGCTTATCTTCTTGATATGAGAACAAATCTGCCTCAACTACTTTCTCGTTATCCGTACATGTTACTGAAACTGTTTTTGGTAGTTCTTCCCTGTATTGAGCCATTTATATCTCCGTTGTTGAAAATGTAGGTATAAAAAAAGACCCCCGAAGGGGTCTTTCTTCAATGTGTTACTTAGGCTACTTTTGTAGCAAGTGCTTTGTAACCAGCCGCAATTACTTTACGACTTGCAGTACCTAAACGATACTTGTTAGTTACTCTACCCTTTGTATCAGTGTGAGTGTTCAAGTAGATTGAATAACCTGAAAACCTTAGTGCCTGAATTACTGCGGCCGGGTTACCTGCACCAAAACGTGATTTGATTTGTTTTGCTGTAAGTTCGTTGCCGTTTGAAAGGGCTGTTAGTACTTTTGATTGAATTGTGTTTGACATTATTTTCTCCTAGTTGTCTATGCGAAAACTATTTTCACATTCACTTGTATATAATACAGTCTAATAATAAGTTTGTAAAGACTTTGTTTAGCCAAAGTGGCGTCGAAACGCCACTCTGTTTATCCAATTTATGCCGCTTGGTTGATTACAGTTTTGTTAGTGCTTGATAACAAGTTAACTAATTCTGATTTCATTGCCATTGCGCCTTGTAATGATGTAGTACCTAGTACTCTTACATTAAAGTCATAACCAGCATCTACTAATTTTCTAGTAGCAGTTGGTCTAGTCATTTTTAGATTTGCAAATTTAATTGCTCCACCGTTAACTGATCCGTTAACCATGTATTTGTTTGCTTCTTCAACGAACACGCCAACTTTTGAGTTTACGTTTCCTTTTTGAAATTCTCTAGTGTATACAACAAATTGTTTTGTTCTAGCCATTTCTATCTCCTTGTTTAGATTATTAAAAAAGTGCTTAATTAAATTAAACATACTATATACATAATACAACAAATCGTTGTAAAAATCAAGTTTTTATTTTACCAAAATAAAAGTGGTTGACAAGAGTGGTAAAACCAACTATAATATAAGTATAGTTAGGCAAAAGGAAATCCAAAATGCAAAAAGAAATTCCAATTAAAGATGCTATCAATCTGGCTGTACAAGCATATAATATTATCGGGTCGTATAGAAAAGAAAATACTTGGGAATATATTAAAACAGAAAACGGTTCATTAGAGTCAGTTACTGCAAAGAGTAATAAACAAATGATGAAAGACTTTTATGATACTGGTGATTTCTTTATTGATGGTAGTTGTCAAGATATAACCGAAGACATTTACAACCATTATCAAGGGTTGATATTTAAAGTGTTATCGGATTCTTCAAATGACTTTACAGACCGTATATACCAAATTATTACAAAAGACACAGTTACACGCAAAGACTTAGGGTTCATTGCTCCGTTGCCTTCACTTTACGAACAAGAAATACAGAGAGAATTATTTGTTAAAGAAATAAGTGATTCAAAACACATTGCTACTAAAGGCGCCAAAGTATCTGTACGTGCATTGCTACACGAAGCACGTTATATTAGAACACGTGACTTTCATGTTTATACTTTTATAAGTGACGGTAATTTGATCACACATTTTAGTAGTAAACATCCTACTGATTGGAAAGTGGATAAGTTAGTTGAGGGTAATGAATATAACTTAGATTTCAAAGTAAAAAATCATAACCAAAGCAAATGGTATGACTGTAAAGAAACTTTAGTAAATTATCTTAAAATTAGCGACTAGAGTCGTCGCCACCGCTTACTTCAATATCAAAATCTTTTGGAATGGCTTTCGCAACAACGTTAGCCATTTCTTCTGCTGTAGCATCGTCGATATCATTGTTTAGTGCAACTTCGTATACATGCATACCTTCTGTAGTGTATGACTCAAACATAATGTCGCCTTGAGTGCTTTCATTTAAATTTTCGTTTACAGTTGAAGCCATTGCTCCTGCAAACACTTTTAAAAAAGCATCGCCTTGATCTTCATTAAAAATAAATCTTATAAAGTGTTCGTTCATTAGTAGTTTACCTTAATTGAATTAATACGTCCATTTGTATATGTTGCTATTGCTCTTAACCAAACAAAGTTACCTGTAAAGTTAGCAACAAAGTCAGTATCGGTATCTGCACCTGTTGTATATGTTGTTCCTGCAATATCAAACCAGTCAGATCCCGCAGGCGAAGTGGCTAACGAAGCCTGCATTTTGACTTCTCCTGAAAAATCTGTAATACTGTAATGTACAGTATGTAAACCATCTCCACCTTTATAGTATCCGTCACCTTTAACTTTATCTGAAGTTAAAACTGTTTGTGTACTATCTGCTTCAGGTGTTTGTGCTACGGCCGAAATTGTTGTTCCGTCCTGATCGATAAATTGTAATGTTGTACTGTTCGCTGGCATACAGTTATTTATGTAATTTTAATCTTATAGGCTTTTGCTAACCTAGTAATTTCCATACCTTCAACATCATTAATATCCGTTAATTTAACGTTGTATTTGTGGTCTCTACCAGCATAGTCAAGTTCCCATGCAACTATACCTTTCTCATTAGCAATAGTAACATCGATATCTTTAGGTACTTCAACTACTTGACCTCCAATACCGTTTGCCCTTACAGTAGCATTGATTGTTGTACCGTGTTTGATTATTTTACGTTTGATTAGTTCTTTAATTATTTTATTGTTCATTTAGTTCCGCCTCTGTTATATATTCTTGTGTGCTTCTAATTGTATCGCCTAAGTACATTTGTAACAACAGCAACATCTGTGAATCTGTTGAGTACAAAAATCTTCCATCGGAATAGTAGCAATTTTCAATTAATTTTTTTGATGCTTTTAATTCGCCTGCATAGTTTTCTACCCATTCTTCAAACCCTGCTTGACGTACTAGTTTTCCTCTTAGATGTATTTTAAACCTGTATTTGTCATATGGTAAACGTTCACAGATTACATTGTTTGGGTTATTAGTAAAGTAATCTTCTTGCTTTTTGTTTTTAGGCCAAATCATTTCGTATAAATGATCTTTAAATGTGCCACAGAAGTTTTCCCATACTATTTTATCGTTTGTAAAGAAGCCAAGTTTATCACCTTCATTACGAATCTTATGTTCTTCATGAATGTAATGTTCTTGAATCCAATTGTATAACTTATACAAAGTAAACCTATTTTCCCATATTTCTTTATGCGATCTATGTCTTCCATCGTTTACACCTAATGATAAAGAACTGTATGCATAGTTTAAGTCGCCTATGCCTTTCCATTGTTCCATCCGTTCTGCATTAAACAGTGATTCAATATCACTACGTTTAGCATATCGAATAAAACTAGTTCTTGGTGTCTTTACAACTGCTTTGTACTTGTACTTTTTATAAAAAAGTTTAGTCGTGTGCGAGGTCTTCAACTTGGGTATCCTTTCCTAACGTTGGCATAAATTCCTTTATATCTAACGTAATATTTTCACCCTCTAAATCAACAGTAACATGTCCACCGTTAACCAACTTACCAAACAGTACTTCTTTACTCATTGGCTTTTTAATTTGATCATCAATAACACGTTGCAATGGTCTCGCACCCATTTTTTTGTTGAATCCTTTTTTAACTAAAAACTCTTTAACTGCATCAGTAAGTTCAATAAGTATACCTTTGTCTGCTAACATATCGTTAACTTCTTTAATAAACTTATCTACAATTAGCATCATAGTTGATCTTTCTAGTTTATCAAACTTAATAATACCATCAAGTCTGTTTCTAAATTCTGGTGCAAAGAAATCTGTTACTGCACTGTCTTGTTCTCCTGAACGATCCATGTCACCAAATCCAATACCATTTTTCTCCATCTCTCTAGCACCTAAGTTAGATGTCATAATAACAATAGCATTACGAGCATCTGCTTTTTTACCATTTGAACCTGTAACAAATCCATTGTCCATTAATCCTAACAACACATTTGAAACATCTTTGTGTGCTTTTTCGATTTCGTCTAACAATAGTACACAATTAGGATGTTCTTGTAGTTTAGTAATAAGTTGACCTGCGTCTTCTTCAAATCCTACATATCCTGGAGGCGCACCTATAAATTTAGCAACTGAATGTCTTTCTTGGAATTCGCTCATATCAAAACGTACAAGTTCAGTACCCATTTCACTTGCAAGTACTTTTGCTGTTTCTGTTTTACCACAACCAGTAGGACCAACAAATAAGAATGAACCAACGGGTTTATTAAGTGATTTTAGTCCTGCTTGTGCAATAAAGATTTTATCAAGTAGTCCGTTAATGGCTTCATCTTGTCCATATACTTTTGTTTTCATTCCACCTTCTAAATCTTTAAGTGTTTCAGTTTCTTTTGATGCAATTTGCTCTAATGGTAAGTTTGTCATTTTACTTACTTCAAAAACAACCTGATCATGATCTACTATACCGTTTTCTTCATCTTTAACTTTAAACCTAGCACCAGCACGGTCAATAATATCAATTGCTTTATCTGGTAGTTTCTTATCTGCCATATACTTTTCTGAATATGATACAGCACCATTAATTGCTTTGTCAGTAATTGTTACACCGTGATGTGCTTCATAATACTTTTTAAGTCCGTGTAAAATATCTATAGTAACTTCTGCTGTAGGTTCGTCAACTGTTACACGCTGGAATCTACGCATTAATGCACGATCCTTTTCAAAGTGCTTACGATATTCTTCCCATGTAGTTGATGCAACTACTTTGATAGTTCCTTTACCCAATGCAGGCTTTAACATATTAGCCATGTCATTTGATTGTCCACTACCGCCGGAACCAGCACCACTCATCATATGTGCTTCGTCAATAAACAAGATTGCTTTTTCTTTTTTCTCTAATGCATGGATAACCATTTTTAAACGTTCTTCAAAGTCACCTCTATATTTGCTACCTGCTACTAGAGCACCAATGTCTAATGAATAAACTGTACTACCTTTAATAAACTCTGGTACATTATCATTTGCTATTTCAACAGCAAGTCCTTCAGCAATAGCAGTTTTACCTACGCCAGGATCACCAACCAACATTACATTTGCTTTTTGTCTACGTGCAAGAATAAGCACAGTTTCTTCAATTTCATTAGCACGACCAATAACTGGATCAATCTTACCACGTTTTGCTTTTGCAGAAAGGTTTTCACAGAATGATGAAATAATTTTTTCTAATTGTGACATACTGTACTGTTCACTTGCCGCTTCACCTACTATTTGCTCTGCTTCAATAAAGTTACTAAACTTTTCAGAGTCAATACCATGCTTCCGCATACAGAATGCAGAAAATGATTTCTTTTCTTTTAATAATGATAAAAACACATCTATTGGATCTATTGTAGTTCTACCACTGAATAGTGTTTGCGTAAATGCTCTATTAAGCATACGTTCCATTGCTTGTGTTTTTTTAGGACGTCCTTTAAAATTAGGTACAACAATATCCTGAAGTTTATCTTGAATAAACGCCGACAAGTCTTCTTTGATAGCATTTGTATCTGCACCAAACTCTACTAGTGTTTTTGAAAATTCTTCATCACAAACCAATGCCATAGCAAAGTGTTCAATGGTTACATATTCATGTTCACCTGTTTGAGCAAGTTTGATTGCTTCTTCAAAAATTCCTTCTAACTGTTCATTAGGTTCAAGCATTAATTAATCCTTTTTTAATATTTTTTCTAGCACGTTTACTAGCCATATCCCATTTTAAATTTGAAACACGGTCTTTAAACACAATGCCATTTAAATGATCACACTCGTGTAGATAACAACGAGCATCATATCCTTCTATTCTTCCTACTTGTTTTTCTCCGTTTTGATCCCAAAACTCTGCAACAATCCAAGTTGGTCTTTTAACTTGTACAAACACTCCAGGAAAACTTAAACAACCTTCAATATCTAAAACTACATCAGTACTAGAATCTAATACAGTAGGATTAATAAAGATTTGTGCTTTGTCTTTGTGTTGTTCACTGCCCATAGTAAATGCCGCGGTTTCAATGCCAACTTGACATGCACTTAACCCTACACCCTTGTTAGCAAATTGTGCTTCTAACATTTTTTCTTTAAGTTCAATTGGATCCATAATTGGATTTTCAAAGTCAAATGCAGGCATTTGCTTGTTTAATACTTCTGCTGGATATTTAATTATTTCTAACATATTATATACTATACTTCCTTTTTAGTTTTTGTCAAGATCCTCGCTCGCTCAATTAGGTCTTTATGTGCATCATTTATATTCTTAGGAACAGTTCCCTTTACTTTTATGTATAACGTTCCAAGGCCAGGGGCATTCACTATTGGCATACCCAATTCTTTCATACTAAAAACAGTACCTGGTTGTGTTCCTTCAGGAACGTTTAATAAAAATCCTTGATTAAAGTGTTCTATTTCGACCTTACAGCCTAGTATTAGTTCATATACAGTTAACACTATTGTTTTGTGTAAATCACATCCTGTACGTACAAATCTTGGATCTTTAGAAATACGAGCCGTAATTGTTAAGTCGCCAGGTGGAACATTTGGAATACTATCATCACCTAGTCCACGTAACTTTATTGACTGTCCGTTTTCAATACCTGCTGGCATACGTGTATCAATTGTTTGTTTACGTCCACTTGGTAATGGTATTTCAAATACTACACTTTTTCCTTTGTATGCATCTTCAAGTGTTAGATCATAATTAATATTTAAAGTTTTATTTCTTTGTTGACGCTGTTGTCTACGTTGTCCAAACATGTCTCCAAATTGACCACTCATATCTCCACCAAACATTTGAGAAAATATATCATTAATATCTCCCATATTATTTTGTCCTGCTTGTTGTGGATCAGCAGTTCCATACTGATCATACATGGCTTTCTTTTGTGGATCTTTTAATACTTGATATGCTTCGTTAATGTCTTTGAACTTGGAATCATCACCGCCCGTACGATCAGGGTGATGTTGCATACTTTGTTTCTTGTATGCTTTTTTAATATCTGTGGCTGAAGCGCCGCGGGAGATGCCCAAAGTGTCATAGTAGTTCATAGTATTAATTATATGACAGAATTAAACATCTGTCAAGTGTTATTTTTTACTTTTAGATGTACCAGTATAAAGACCAAACCATGCCGCACCAGCACCAACTACGATACTAATTAAACCTGATTGTTCCATAGTAGGACTAGGTAAGTTCATATACCAAATTACACATTTATATAATAATACAATGTAAACAGTTAAGAATAATCTTGGAAAGATTCTCCAAGCATCAACTGCTCTTGCCATATGTATTAGTTTTGCGTATGGGTTAACACCTAAGTCTTTTACACTTGTGTCTACTTCCAAGTCTACTTGTATTTTTTGTTTAGGTTCTGCAACCTTTATTTCATCAGCCATTATTTCTTACCCTCTAATTTTTTGATTCGCTTTTCCAATTCGTCTATTTTTTTGGTTACATATGGATATTTTTTACGCCATGCATCTTTTGGTTGCTCTAACCAAGTCCAACCATAACGTTCTACTAAAAAATCCACAATACGATCAAAATGACCATACAACCAAAGACCAATTCGTGTGCTTTTGAAATACGTAGAAAACGCAAGACCAAACAAAGACCCAACTAATGCTGTGTAAATCCACAGACGATCGCTCGCCATTCTTTCAATCATTTCCCACATAATTCGCTCCTTTGTATTATATGAGTATTTATTCTATCCAGAGTGTTTTATTATTGCTTGTCTGATTTTTCTGACTCTTTAGGCTCGTAGTACTCTCTATACTGCTGTAAAGTCATGCCTTGTTGGATCATATATGCACGGATTTGTGCAAAATTCTTAGATAATAACTCGTAGTCGTCATCACTTAACCCAAATAGCACAGGGTCTTTGCCCTGCTCTTTCATTTTAGCAAATACTTCTTCTGCATTTTTGCTAGTAATGATAGTCCATTTAAGTTCTTCTAGTTGCGGAGTTTCTGGATTAGGGAGATCTAAAGGTACTCTTTCAACTTCTGTTTTGAAGATGTCTAGTTGTCTCACAGAAGTACAACCACTTACTGCGATTGCAAGTATTATTACTAAAAATATATTTCTACTATTTTGCATATTCAACATAATTTGGGTTTGCTATACTCGGACATTCAGAATTTATTTCTGATTTGAGTGTAGCATTTATCTCTTTCTCCGTTAATGGCGCACCCATAGCAATTTCTACACATCTCATTGCTTTTTTGGTAGCACTGTTTACAACACGTTCAACTGAACTACTGCGTTCTTCTGCAAGTTTGCCAATGTCACGTACTTCGCCTTGACCATTAATTTTATTAAAACGTTGGTCAAGTGCTTTAAATTCTTTTGATAAAATTCTATTTTGCTCATCAAGTGCTTTGTTAGCCGCCAGTATTGATTTAAAATCATTAGCCTGTTGTGCAATTACTGCTTTTTGATCAGCAACACTTTCTTCTAACTTTAAGTTGTTTGCTTCACTTGTAGCAAGATCTGCTTTTAGGTTTTTTACATAAATGTATCCACCACCTGCACCTGCCATCATTATTACTATTAATGCAATTTTAATTGAACTAAACATTTTCCTTTTCCACTAGTTTAATAAAATCACCAACAGTTTGTACGTTGGCTTCGTCTTCTTCGCTAATTGTAACACCTGTTGCTTTTGATATAGCAACGGTCATTTCTACAATATCAAATTCGTCAGCATCTAAATCATCTATTAAGTGTGCTGTTGGCACAACTTTAGATTCATCTACGCCTAAGTGTTCTGCTATTGCTTTAATTACTTTGCTCATCTTTTTTATCTTCTAAATAACGAGGATAATCACACACTACTATTTCAATAGGTTTATTATCCCCGTCAGTAAATGTTTCAATTAGTCTGCCTTCGTGCTTTCTTCCGCAGTTTTGGCAGTACTGACTCATACCATTGTTAAAGCAAGTTCTGTAGTTTCTGTAACTCTGCGAGTCCAGCCTCTACCAAAAGTATCAAAAGTAGATAACTTTTCATAGTAACCTTGTCTTGCTTCTTGAAAGTTTTTAATTGTGTCTTCAACACCATGCTTACTTACATAGTCATTTAAACATTTTAATGTGTTTGGTCCAATACCGCCATCAGCAGTAGTACCAATTAATGTTTGTAAGTATTTTGCACTTCGACCTGTACCTGCATTAACACCAAAGTCAAATACACATAGATCTAAACCTGCTGGTAAGTCATCGCCTTTAACACGATCCCAGTAGTTCTTTTTATAAATGGGAGCAACATCTTCAACTAAAAGATCTTTCATATCTTTAGTTCCGCCCCAATCTTCGTAAACTCTTTTTGTAACACCCAAGTTAGTTTCGCCACCTGGGTCTTTTGGGTGGTTTACATAACCGCCTTCGTGGTGTAGAATTGTTTCTAAACACTTGTCGTAGTTTACACTTGCCATTGTTATATCCTTTTTAATATTTTCGTTCTGTTACCATTAGTAAAGAACAGGTTTTCACCTAGTTTTTGTATGTTATAGTTACCCATAAACTTTGTTAAGAACATCACTTCTGAAATTGAAGTTTCGTCCAAACTAACAGCACCGGCATATTTGGTAAGTAATTCTTCAGTTGAACCTTCTTCAACTACTTCCATTCTAACTTTGCCCGAAGCATGTCTTCCAAACTCAATAATATTTTCTTTAACAAACTTTTGTTCTGTAACACCTTTGTTAAAAAATCTATCTAACTCTGTTTGGTTATACTCGTTAATCATACTTTCGTATGTGTTACTATCTAAGGGAATATCGTTTTCAGCGTCTTCAATTGTAAACGCTTTACTTTCTACATTCTTATAATATCTATATTTCCATTCATCAATGCCTGCTAATTTTGAAACATCATCTAACAATGCACTTATATTTTTAGGTAAATGTCTATCTCTTTCAATCTCAACAAATACATCATATTTGCCTTTACGATTTTCACCTGCACTAATATCAGCATCAAGTACAAAATCATATCCTTTTTCAATAAAGTTCATTAAGTCCTTTGCAGGCTCTTGTGTTAGAACTTCAAATGCTAATACAGAAATTTCTTTATCTTGACCCATTTTAGATTTATATGAATCAATTGTAAAGATCTCGTTAACGAAAGTTTTTAAATCGTTAGGCTGTAGGCTCATTATTAATTTCTCCTATATCTGCATCTTGTTCAGCGTCTGGAACTATATCTGGTTGTGTAGTTGTTTGTTCTAATCCAGCCATTACATACTCATCAGTTTCTCTCATGTAACCTTTGTACATATCAAACATTAATTGTTTTGGCATGTCAATGCTTACAATCCAAATAGGATGCTGATCAATTTTACCCTTTTTAGTTCCGGGTCTGTAATCATCTGGTGACTCAATTTTACGAGGTTTCGTTAAAAAGTCTTTTTTGTATGATACTTTACAACCATAATCAAGTAGTCTTTTTCCTGCTGTAGGATTAGGCATTTCTTCTCTAGGCCACATAAACGAACACTCTACTGTGTGCCTATTTACATTAGGTCCTGAAATAAGTTCACCGCTTTTCCAGTTCTCAAACACATACATATCTAGTTCGTCAATAACACGCTCAAAGTCCTTTAATACACGCATATGCGTATTAGACTCATATATGGTCTTTACATTTTCTATAATTTTTACAATATCATACATACTTTAGTCTCCACTATTATTTATCGAATTAAGAGGATGATCAAAAATAAACACATCAGTTTATTATCTGTAATACACGTTAAATACTTTTGCAGTCGGACAAAGTTCTAATTATAAAAAAGGAGGACAGTTTGTCAAGAGCAAAACGCAAAGAACGCAATAGGGAGCGTTCGCAATCGGGTAATATAACATATATTAATCCAGTCCCTAACAAAAGACGGCAAGTAGAGGTTCTACCCAGGAACCTAAGCCAAGAGACTTACCTAGAGACACTTAAAGACTATAAGAAGCACATAGTATTTGCTATTGGACCAGCAGGTACAGGTAAGACCCTTATTGGTGTACAGATGGCTATTAAAGCATTCCAAGAAGGAAACGTAGACAGAATCGTAGTGACAAGACCCGCTGTAAGCGTGGACGAGCAACACGGCTTTCTACCTGGAACTTTAGAGCAAAAGATGGAGCCATGGACAAAGCCTATATTTGACGTTTTTAATGAATACTACTATCAAAAAGAAATCAGCGGAATGCTACAAGAGGGGGTGATTGAAATATCGCCGTTGGCTTTTATGCGAGGTAGAACTTTTAAGAAAGCGTACATTATAGCAGATGAAATGCAAAATGCTACACCAAGTCAAATGAAAATGTTATTAACTAGAATCGGCGAAGGTAGTCGAATGGTAGTAACAGGAGATTTACAACAAGCAGATAGAATGAAATCTAATGGTTTGTTAGACTTTACAAACAAAGTAGAGTCTAGA
>Ga0228652_1000414_pt1 | contig 21655 bp, 25 predicted proteins | sample 64DmetaG_FD_183030 | JGI IMG/M metagenome (GOLD analysis project Ga0228652, IMG submission 183030) | Seawater microbial communities from Monterey Bay, California, United States - 64D | ecosystem: Environmental > Aquatic > Marine > Coastal | place: USA: California | collected 2016-10-05
GACTCTGGGTGAATATGTGACCTCGCTCCTGCATTGACGGATTTTTCATCAGGCAGGCTTGCAGCGGCTGTTGTGCTAAGAGTGCTTTGGCATCCCGCAACTGAGAGAGCCAAGATGGATGCCACGGTTACTTTCAAAAACTTATTCATATTAATATCCTCCAATAAATGTGATTATGTTTTGCAATCCGATAGTCAGGCCGGATGCGGTGATTGCGAAACCGTAAGGAACTTCTGGACAGCCCAAATTGTGTAGAAAATTACGAGGCATCGGTTTGTCATCGGAATTCACCAATTCAAGCCCAAGTTTTGTGGCTCTGCGTGCCGCAAAAATGGCAAATATTGCCAAAGCAAACCCATAAAGTGCCATATATTTTATGAAGAGTGTGGCATTAGCTCCGAAGAAAATCGCTCCAGCGGTCCACATTTTTACATCACCACCTCCGATAAGACCAAATCTATAGGCGATATATCCTGCGCCATACATGATGGTTCCGAATACAAAACCAAGCATCAATGAATTAAAATCACCAGTGATACTATGTAAACCTATACCCAAAAGAGCGATTATGAGATTTAACTCGTTAGAAATCTCTCTCTTTTGAAAATCAGTTATGGACGCTCTTACGAAAAGCCCGAACGCAGCGACATATATAATGGTAACTGCATAAAATGTAATATCCATGTTTCTCTCCAAATCTTATATATAGAGATGGACGAAAATAATATTATTTAAACAAGTTCGATTTCTTAAATGGAGGATGCAAGTGCTGAAAGTTTCTGATGAAGTGCCCAGAAAATACCTGCAGGCACATCATCTGCTGTCCCTGAAATACCGTCTATACCAACAGAACCTGGGAAGAGCATGAAACCTGTGAACTCTTCAAACCCCAGAACAATACCCAATGATATTATACCAATGACAATGACCATTTCTGTTGCCTGCATGATTACACTCCTTCTGTCAAAAAGATGGAAAATAATCATCATTTTTAAATAAAAAAATAAGGGTGGCTGACGCTCACCCTTATTCTTTATTCGCATTATCTAATTAAGAATTAGATGTTTGCTGCGATACCTGATAGTTTTGCAACTAGCGCAGGGAAGATACCAGTAGTTGGGTCGTCGAATGCGGAAACGAAAGTTTCGAAACCTGCTACTAGAGTTAAAGATACTACGCCAAGAACGAGCGCATATTCAGTTGCTGTTAAACCCTTGATATTCATGTGTTTTCTCCTAATCTGATTTTCAAGTTAATGTAGGTGCTTCCTACACTTAAATAAATGGTTCCATTCCAAGAGTTATAGAAAATCACTTGAATTAAACGAAAAATGGGCCTTGATCTGGATTAACGCATCCGGTAGCCAAGTTATATGAAATTGTATTCATCTCATATGCCTCATCGTACGTGGTCGATCCTCATAGGCTGATCCTTTTTGGTTCAGTTTATTGGAGGATTATATGAAACAGTTAACATCACCTGAATATCTCTTCGCCCTTCTCGTCACCCTGCAAGCTTCTTTTGTGAATGCTTCAGTGTCTGAGACTGCCTTCACCCAAATGTTGGAAACTCATGTGTTGGGCGGGGTGGAGCGTGCAAGAATGCATGCCCTGACAAATGGTGAGCCTTACAAGTGGGTCAATGAATTATCGAACTGCTGTGGGGTCATTATCCCCTCTCCCAGTCATCTGATGCGGTTTGCAGGACGTGAGATGGAATGCCGGGATTTCATCGAGATCCAAATGTGTCAGTCACAAACACCATCTGAAACAGACACGAGGCAGAGCGAAAGCGTTGAGCGGGCCTGCAGGTTTCTGAACAGCGACGACTGGAGGGTATTACCATGAGCGGACTTCAATCCCATCCTGACTTCGATAACCTCGACCTCTGGGATGAAATCTTTGCCACACTTCCTGATGGCTTCGAGGACGGGCCATCTGAAGAGGATCCTAACCCTTCTCTTGTGCGTGTCACAGAGGCGGGTGACATTTCTGTTTTTGTGACCTTGAAGAAGGCATGGGAGGCAGGAAGCCCGACCGATAGTGTAATCATCCGCTTTGAGCATCACGATGATCCCAATGAGGATATCGAAGAGGTTTTCGCACGAGACCAGCTTGAGGATGCCGTCGCACTGGTGCACAAGCTGATAGCACGCAGATGACCCTCTTTCTTGCCTGGGTAGCTCAGCGGTGAGAGCTGTCCGCTCATAACGGATAGGTCGCAGGTTCGAATCCTGCCCCAGGCACCACTGCGGACATGGTGGAATGGTAGACACCAGAGACTTAAAATCTCTTGCTCATATGAGCGTGCGGGTTCGAGTCCCGCTGTCCGCACCAGAATTCTTGTCAGATGCGGAACCACTCCATGACCCATGCCGCCCCCTTGCCGACAAACCTCTTGAGTTTTGACTGGGAGCAAAAATATCCCAATCTCTTCGGACCCTCACCCCATGAAGGTTTCGATACCAACAGCACCTATGTGGAGGTCCCTAAGGGCTGGTATCCGCTTCTGGACGCCATGTTCGAGGAGATTGACGCAGAAATTGCACGAGACCCTTCATCCTGGATTGCTCTCGACCAGGTGAAGGAGAAATACGGCACTCTGAGGGTCTATTTCACGGGTGGGAACGACAAGATCGACAGTATCGTTGAACGCTACGAAGAACGCTCTGCGGTGACCTGTGAGCGCTGCGCAGGAGAAGATGCTACTCAGTCCCGTGAAGGATGGGTCAAAACGCTCTGCCCCGCCTGCCAGAACCACTGGCGTAGAAAAACACGATAGCCCGTCCGCTTTAAGGGGACTTGCTCACGCAGAGAGGCGAGCCACCATATTCGCCTCTTCATAATATCCCATATGCTGAAGCTCTTTCACTACATAGGCGTCGTAGTATCCTGAACGAAGACCATCCTGACAATGGACCTCCAACATGCGTTCCAGGACTTCGAGGCGTCTTGCGGTTACTCTGGGAAGACAATAACGCTCACCCTTCATACCTGCGCCCTTGTTGACGAAATGAGCTTCGTTGACGAACACGTGCCAGATCTTCTTGGATACTCCTACATCAGTCTTCCGTGTTTCCTCGATGACGGGTCCGAAGGTAATGTCCTTCACCTCAAACCCCATCAATCGCTTCATGAAAGGGTTCAATCTTTCGATTTTACTGAAATCGGAACAAAGAGCAGGCTCAAAGGCAAAATAGGTGCAGGTATATTTCAAGCGAGCGTCCCGTGCCGCTCGTTGCCCTGCCTCAAGAGATTGACGCTCAGCACCATCCATCCATAATGTCGTGAATTCTGAACTATTCTTGTAGAGCCTATTGTAAAACTTCCAAAGTTCAGTCGTGTGATCACAACTTTCAAAGCGTATTGTATCAATAATCATAATATATTCCTCATAACACAATATTATATAAAAAAGTTTCCGGCAAATAAAATAAACAAATATTCCTTACTGCACAAAAGTGTTGGCATCACTAAAATCGCAGGACGCTCCCAGTGCCTCGCTGAACGTAGGTGTTCTAAAGAAATTGAATACCGCAGAATAATTGTTATCCGGATTGGTTACCTTGACAACATCTCTTCCATCTATTGAATAACAGTTTGAATTCCAGCTTAATACATTTTCCATATTAATCAGATGGGTCTGAGGCGTATCATAACGCCCTTCATAATATACATTCACAACAGAATTCTCTGCAGGTTTGTATTGATAATATCCTGTGGCAAACCAATCATAAAGCGAGCAGCTTATTGGATCCCCCCAAGTCTGATATCCACATATAGGTTTTGCAATATCAAACACACCGTCAGCAAGCTCATAAGAACGATATTGACCGCCGGGATAAAAAATACCCACAGCACCATTGTTTCCATCTATACTGTAATTAAAGTCTTTTACTACGGAGGAACACCCCGTACCAAAGCAAGGCATAAAATATAAACTACTTGCGAAATTATCTATAGATATCGTGTCCACTGCAGGGTTAGTGAGCATTGCAGTAAGTGCAGTTCTTGATTGAACAAATGCAACTCTGTCACCAATTATTGAAATGGCACGACCGTCATAATCACTGTCAGAAATCGAACCACCCATAAGGCCAAAGTAACAATAATCAAGAACAGCTCCGATGCAATTCATCGAAGGATCTATACCAATATTATAGTTTATATTTGGAAACACTGATTCAGGTGTTAGGTCTAACCTATTTAAACTTCCACCAAAGGCGTCAAGACCTTGCCAATATGTCAGCAATGAGTTTGGATATGAGTATGATGTAGGCGCTTTGGACGCATTATAGAGATAAGAGACTGTTGATGGGGGGGACGCCGGATACAAGAAATCAGGCAATGTCACAACATTATCTGAGCCGTCGGCAAGGGTTTCAGCAGATATAATTTCCAGCTTTGCCTTGAGCTTATCGAATGTATCTGTCATTTGACCTGTAAATGTTTCAAATCCAGCCACAAGTGCAAGTGAAACAACTCCCAACAGGAGTGCATATTCACCACCCGATAAAGCCTTCTTTCCGATTTTAAGCATTCCAAATCTCCTTTAATCAGAGAGATGGAAAAGTTCAGACCAATTTTAAGTCAGACTTTATGAATACTCATAGTCCCTATAGTCACTATAATCTAAATGTCTTGCCTTTATTACACATACTATACCTGTGACGATACCCATGGCGACTAAACACGGTAAAACAAGAGATGATCCAGTATAAATCTCTGAATAGTATTCCAAGTATGCTACGGTGAGTTTCGCATAGTAAGAGCCCCATGCCAGTGCAGTCTCAATATACCAAATTGCATATTTTACGCCATAAACAGCAGATGTTATCTGGCTTTTGATGATATCAAACACATTATATCCGAGTCCTATGAAGAACCCCATGGCATGTGGTATATATTTTGATATCTGCCTGACGGCAAAATAAAGCCCCACCATAAAAGCGGCTAAAAGTGAATATTTTATAAATCCTCTAATCATTGTCATGTCCTCAATCTACATATAGAGGTATAACCCCCATACTATACCAGATGGAACAATTTTAATTATTATTCAATACAACAAGTATTCGTATTTACAATGCCACCTTTATATGGAAAATCCGCCTTTTCCCTTTATCTTATTATTATTATCCTGTTTATCCTGTCGAATGTGTTCAGAAGGAGGAAGCATGGTGCGCTTCTTATGCGTATCTAGCTCCTTTTTTAGTTTCTTATAGATTTCCAGTCTTTCATGAAGGTATGTGTAATTTCTTATAGCCATATTTATTCCCACATTGAGCTGCTCTTTCATATCATTCATTTCTAACACAGCACTTTTTACAGATTGGCTATCAACCTCTGAATCCACATAATCTTGTAAGTCTTTTATCCTGCAAAAAATCTCTGAAGAACGCTCAATGAGAGTATTTCCACTCTCGGTTATGCTGGAATTGTTCATTTCAGGCTTCTTGTTTCCTATTTCTTCCAGAGCTGCTTTCACTTCTTGTCTTATTTTATCCACCTTTAGCAATACTTTACCTTGCCCTGAAGGAATTAGACGCTCGGCAAGCATTGGCGTTTTAAATTGGATTTTTTGCATCACATCGAAAGCTATCGACAATCCGCTATCAACACTTTGCTTTGCTTTTTCGAGAGCAATCTCGTGTCGATCAAGCGTATCTTCAAAAAATGATGTCATAATATATATCTCCTTGTAAGCTTTACAGGAAAATGATGACCGACATATATCTGTCAAAAATATTACAAGTTTATCTTTTTTGATGCTGATTTTTCAATAAATAGTGGGAGAGAGGGCAGTATATCTTTTTTACGTCTGGCTAATTCTAATGATAATATCTTATTAAAATGCCCAAGTCGGGTTCTGCTACCCTGCGTCATCGCCAAAGCATCCTCACCAACAAGAGACTTTACCTTGATAGTCATGGCAGCAAGCACCTGATGAAGGTCACTCTGATGAGGATCTAGAGAGAGCGTAATCTGCTTGAGAGCCTCCACACGCTGACGAGCGAGCTGCGGTAGTGCTTCCGAGACGGTGTTCAGATCTGCAACCAAGCGTCCCAGTTCATCCAGATAGCATTTCAGAACAACAGCTTCATTCAGTGCAGTGATTGTATGGCTTTGATGATGCATCACACAAACTCCTACAATCCAGGAGCCGAAGTGGCACGCACCGAGGGTTCATGGGACAGTTTAGGCTTCACATCCCTTTCCTGCCCCTTTGAGCGGGCTGGAGAAGATGTCTCACGGGCAAGCACGCCCAGAATTGTCTTTGCAGATTGGGATAAATGACGCAGCTGGCGTGTTACCGCCTCGTCGAAACTGCCTACGGAGTTCCAGCGTTTCTGTAGCCAGGCAGGCGGGATAAGGCGGTTGGCAACCATATCGCCTTCCCCTTCGATTACATCATCCGCCGCCTTGTCGATCCCCTTCTTGAAAGCCCAGAGTGCAGTTCCCACGATGGCAACAGCCTCCTTGTCATTGAGTTCCGCATAGCGCTTCTGAATGTCTGTCATGACCTCTCTGATGGAGGTGGTCAGCTTCAGCTCGGTGCTGTCCGAAGGGGTCTTCATGTCAAAATGCCCTGCACTTCTGCCCAGCTTGAAGAATTCACGACTGTTTTCGAGACGGGTTTTTTGAGATTCCACGTCCCCATTCTGACGGGTCCTCATGAGAGAGGTCAGGGTTTGCTGGACGGTGGCATAGACATCTTTGGGAAGCCCCGCCTCCAGAACACCTGTTTTGCGTCCGAAATCCAGAAGACGAGACTTTGAATCCTCACCGATCTTGAAACCGTTCAGATTTCCGTCGGAAACTGACCTGATGAGCCCAGCCACGACCTGCCCTTTGGGGTGACCCGGGTTCTGATACCAGAAGGGCTTTAGGGATTGTGTTCTGGTAGAGAGAACATCAGACAAGTCAGGCAGAAGGCTAACCAACTGAGGGGTATCCTCGATACGCTTTCGGATGCCACGGGAGAGATCTTGCAGGAGACCGAGTGGTAACTCACTCGCCGCCAAATCCCCTTTTGATTTCATCCTGCTGAAGGCAACGATTGCCGCAGACTCACGCTGACGTGCCAGATCCTTGGTTAGAGGCGCAAACCTGATCTGTCTTTCAGGCGTATTTTCAGCAAGGGATCTGATGATGTCAGATGCGATAATTTTCTTGTAATAATCGAGGATAGCCTCATGGTCTCTGTTTGCTGGTATCAGTGAGAAAGAATTCTCCCCCATCAGATTTTTAATATAAGTCTCATTACCCAAAAGAGGCTGAACGAGGGATGGTAAATCCTGTTTGAATGCGGAGGGATTATTCATCCCGCTTGTGATGGTCTTAAAGCCATATTTATTGGTTGGGTAATCGGACACCTGATCAATCAAGGCACGCAATGTATCACGGCTGATTTTTGTATATATTTCTTTGGTGAGCGGATAGCTCTCGACCGAATAGTGAGTAAGATGATTATATCCCATGGTTTTTCTCCTTCTTGAGGAGATGTTCACGGGATATATTTTGTCAGATATCCACTGGCAAAGAGGAAGAAGAGAGTTGTGGGGTATCCTTCACAATCCCCTTATCTTTATTCTGATCAGGTGATGGCTTTGCGATACTGCCAAGTTCGATGCTGCCAGGCTCGCTATCTTGGGTCTCTTCGAGAGCCTGACGCCTGTTACCCTGAAACTCACGAAGCTTGGTGATCGCCTCTATAGCACCATCTTCTTGCTCAATCGTGTTGAGAGCGTTCTCCTCGATCCTTAAATTGTGAAGATCCCCGGCACGTTGAAGACCTGACCTGACAACATCCATCTCGCCTTTGTCATGGTGAAGGAGCGTCAGCATCATGGCCTTCTGCTCAACATCCAAAAGTGATTTATCCTGCATCGGTAAAGCCTCATAGGACTGTGCCTTTGTCAGTTGGGATCCGCCCTGAGTGATGTTCTGAACCAGAGACGTGTTCTCGACCTTTACCGCAGGATCACCCTCTTCCTCTTTTTGCTTGAGGTAGGTTTTGAAGTAAGGGTTACTGATATCAATCTCGGATCTTGCCTTCTCCATGACCTGCCCGCCTTCATAGGTGAAACTGTTCATATTTTCAGAGAATTCCGCCATGGCACCTCTGAGGGATTGTTCCGCCTTATAGGCATCCCACATGGTCGCCATCATCCAGGCAGGAGGCTTTGGGGAGAACGGTGCATAGATGTGACGGTCTTCATCCCCTTCGTCCAGTCCAATCCTGTCCTGCTCAATCTGCCCCAGACTGCGATCAAGAAGAGGATCCACAATCGCATTATAGGGGTCATCCTTTGCCACAGCGATTTTCAACTGTGGGTCGGACTGCGAGTATCCCTTGTTGAGAAGTGCAAAGCTTGCTGAGAGGAACGCAGCCTGACGGTTATCAGTAGAGCGTGCCAGACCATCATAGACCTGCATCTGCTCCTTGAGTAGTTGCCCAAGGGACCCTCTCTGACCAGATTCAAATCCACGGCTGTGATCATAATCCTTGGCGATGGCTCCTAGGGTATGCAAGTTCTTTTGAGCGATCTCGACAAGCCTGACAGAGCCTACACGCTGCGCCATATCAATGTTTTGAATGCCATCCTGAAGGTGCTTGTAGAAGCCTTTTGGCATCGAGGTCTGGAAGGCATCCATACGGTAGCCGAAGTTCATAATCTGAGGATCGGGGGTGGACCCATTTTTATGATGATAGAGCTTGAGGGCGAGGTTGAAACTCGCAGGAGAATTCTGGTTTTCCCACCAGCGTCCATTCACGTTGAACCCTTGCTCGGTCTTCAACCAACTATTGCCTGAAATCTGTCTGTCCAGATGCGGCAGAACCTTAAGCGATGTCTCCATCTTTCCCTTCTGTCCGTTACGGAAGAAGTCTTGCGCTCTGAGGGACGCTGCGATGGCAAGGTTCTTGGAGAGAATGGATTTTTGGTTCCAGCCATCTTGAAGATAAGCCGTCTCACGTTGCGCTATCTGAAAACCCAAATCTTTTTGCGCCTGAAAAAGGCTCTGTGCCATTTTTTGGCGCTTCTCTGCATCCTGTTCATATAGCTCGGAAAGTTCACGAGCGAGGTTCATCGCAGTGATGTTCTTGTAGTAGTATTCAGCCGTATCACGGGCATGGTCTGCATGGGGATAGGCTTCAATACTCTTATCGTCCTCTCTGCGATAATCCCCTTGGCTTCTATACCCTATACTTAGAAAATCAGATTGAGAGGTATCGGGACGTTCGAAGTCTGACTTGTTTTTTTCAAAGAGGTCTCGAAGCGTTTTACCGACTTCCACAAGGTTAAGATAGTCACGCAAGCCTTTGGTGTCATTGTCATAAAGTTTATTTATAAGGTCAGCCCTCAAGGCAGATTTGACCTTATCATCTGGTCTGAAATAATTCAGTTCGAACTTTTCGTCAAAATATCCCATGGCTTACCCCTTCAACTTTTCAAGCTTGGCAAGGATCTCTCTTCGATCCTCATTTTCCTCGGAAATGGTCACAGCCATGGAAGCTGTCATCTCTTTTTCCAGACGGTCGAGAAGCTGACGGTTGCTTTTAATGGACGAGGAGAGTTTCCTCACCACGGAAGGGTCGGAAACAGAATTCTCCGGAAAATCAGCTGCGGTCAGTGTGCGGACCCTGGCTTCTTCCCTTTGGCTTTCCTGACGCAGTTTCACATCCATCTCTGAGAGCGGAACGATGTCATCTGCATCCTCATCGATCATGATGATGTCATTTGCTTTCAGAAGCTCGATATCTTCTGCGGTGGTTTCCTGGGTCTCATCATAGTAGCGATCAAGAGCATCCAGGATGCGCTGCATCTGCGGATTGTTTTTTGCCTCTTCCCTGACAGAACGCTCAACATCCATCTCGCCCCAATCCCCATCAATGAAGTCATCCATGGTGGAAAAACGCATGTCCTGTTCGGTTTTCTCGGAGTTCGAGCGGGCTTTCATCTTGGAAATGTGCTCAAAGACAAGATCCGAGATGTTGCCTTCAGGAATATCGATATCGTTGGAAACCGTTGAACGGGCATAGGGGTTTGGGTCAGCCAGAGCCATGAGTTCAGGACGGGCCTCATAATAGCATGTCCCCACAATCATCGGCTTCTTGCCCACCTTGGGGTCATTCACCCCTACCCTACGGAAAACCACCGCATAGCTACGGTCGAGCCCCATCACCTCTGTGGCGGTCTTCAGGCGTCTGGAATGCCTTTGTGTGGAGATGTTGACCCCACCTGAGTTATCGGCACCCAGAACCTGTCCACGTTGCTTCTGACGGCCCCCTGAGTAGGAGGAGGTTTCAACAGTGGTTTCACCTATCTGCTTTGAGATCTTCTCGGCAGTCTCCTCGCCACCGATGGCGAAATACTGCTGAAGCATCGTGTTATCGACCCACGAGGTATAGGTTCCCTTACCTGCTTGCTTATCGAGGGCTTCAGGTGCCTGAATGATGCCCGCCAGGGTCACACCGTAACCACGCCCCTGGTTCAGACCGGTATCATGCAAGATGGGGAACTTACCCAAGACCTGCATCTCGTCGATCATGAAAAGCGTGCGGCCCTTCTGACCACCTTCTGACTGGAAGATGGCGTTGAGAAAGGCTCCGACCACAAGTCGGGGAAGAGCTGGAGTGGACTGCAACACCGCCAAATCGATACAGATGTAGATGGATGTTTTCCCGTTCAGGATTTCCTGCGCATGGAAGAGCTTCCCCCTCCCATCAGCATCAGGTTCCCCTGAAACGATGGATGAGAGTGATTTAGATCCCAGCCAGCCGATTTCCTTTTGCACAGAGGAGACGGTGTTGGGCCATGTGCGCTCCATATCACCACCAACGAAGGAACCAGCCCAAGTCTTGATTTCGAGGGTTGATACGCCGTAGCGATTAGAGGTTTCATCGAGATCCTTCACATCGTTGTAGATATCAAGGATCGAGGTCTGAACCTCATCAGGGGAACGGTAGAAGAACTTGTAGATATCCACGAGGGTCGGGAACTTCTTCTCAACACCGTTTTTCTTCTGCCTGTTCCATTCAGCTATGAAATAGGTGAGCGCAAAGCCAAACAGACGGCGGGCGGTATCGACATAGTATGATGCACCATCTCCCCCTTCAGGGCTGTCAGGGAAGATCCATGCAGCCACCGATGTGCAGTCTTTTGTGAAGGATGCTGCATCAGGATCAAGCCATCCAATCACGTTGAACGTGTCTGTGTTCTGGTCGCCTGGCTTCAACTTGTAGACGGAATGTCCGTATTCCTGACGGCGGGCACGACCTGTCACAGCATGCACTTCGCCCTTAGGGTCGATACAGACCACAGAGCCTGCCCTGTAGTTCAACATATTTGGGATAACGAAGGTCACGGTCTTACCCCCACCCGAACCCGACACCACGAGAAGGTGACCGTTGAAGTCGCCTGAAAGTATCGGAGCCTTGGAGGGGGCGTTGGACAGAACCTTAATGTTCTCCCTGGCTTCAGCCCATCTGCCCAACCCAGTTCTCGGTTTTGATGTGAGCGTTCTGACTGTAATGGCCACAGCGAAAGCGACATTCATCATCTTGCGGAACAGACCTGCGAAAGCGGAATCCGCTTCAGGCATATGTTGGCGAGCTATCCCGAAGATGATGTCCCCATCACGGTAATGAGACGCTGCAGCCTTCACATCGCCCAAGGAGGCTGACCCGTGGTCCTTGATTTCGGCCGGCTTCCATGTGGTGCCATATTTGACGAGGTTCACCTCACGGTCGATGAATTCACGCATCTTGCCCGGATTCATGCGGGACTTGATGATGAGATAGACCAGAGCTGCCAGGTTGAGTGAGAGTGCAACCATCCAGGCTGGGCTGTCGTGGGGGACACTTATGGCATAGAGCGGTGAAGTCTTGTCCTGAAAGCCTGCCAAGAAGGTCACACCCAACAGGATCCAGCTCAGGATGAAGTTGAGACGCCCACCCTTTTTGTCGGCTTCGAAGAGTTCCAACATATCGAGAAGAGCGACAATGACCCATGCAATGATGGGAGAGAGCAGCCAAGCAAGGTCAAGATAGAATTCTTCATCGATGAATGACGGCTTTATTCCACTATTATAGCTGAATACCACTGCGCCATAAATATATAACCAAGCCGTTACAGGAAACAGGGCTTGGATTGCCTTGAATATCATGAATATTTTGTTAAGCATTTCTCTCTCCATTTATATGAAGAGATGGAAAAAACAGCGGTATATTAAGTTACAGATTAATATACTTAAAACCTGAGATCTTTTCCCCATCTTTCAAGATAAGGAGAAGTCTCATGAATTCAGCTGACATAATCACTCGCATATCTGATAGTCGCACCCTGTATCAGGGAGAAATTATAGATAATGGCATCACCAATGAAATGATTATAGTTCCCTCAACCGATGAAGGGATGTGCGGTCAAATATACAGTAATATTAACGGATTCTTGAGTATGATACCAGTTATTATACTAGGCATTATTGTTTTGAAAATGGCCACAACAGGGTCTGTCGATTTCAAGCTGGTTGGACTTCTTATGGTTCTCTCCGTGGCTATTGGGGTTTGGTATTCCCTGCCCCTCCTATGTTGAGGAGAGTATTATGGATTTGAGTTTACTTCACGCAAGCATACAAACTGCATCAGATTTTTCAGATATAATTTTACTGGCAAGTTCAGAATTCTCCGGGGGAAGAACCGGATTGAGTTCAAACGCTATATCACCAGAGGATCCGCTTTCAGCTGCATATTCGGTCTGTTTTTCTCTCAGAGACAGGCTTGCATGGATATTCAGAATAGTCCTCGTGATCTTCGCTGTCTGGAAGACTGGAGGCATGGTCTTCCGTGGACTGTCCGCTGGCAGCTCGATGATGGCACTGGCCGCTTTCATCGCCATCATCTGGGCAGGTGATGTCGCAACAGAAATCGCATCCACAGTCTGTGAAGTGGATGCTTCAAGCTTCGCTGAAGCTGTCGAGCAAAGATAAGGGGAACATATATGGGCGCATTGGGATTTGACGAGAACCACAGACAGGACACTTCCACAGAGACCAGCGTTGAGCAGGTTCTGGATGGTGAAATCATGGAAAATGATGACTCTCTCCAGGGTGAGCAACCAGAGATGCAATCCGAGCCAAGCTTCGCTGATCGTGTCAAAGCCAACAAAAAGCCCATCGTGGCAGGTTTTCTCTTCAGCGCTGCTGCCGCAGTGTTCTTCATATCATCCGGATCTGAAGAAACACCGGCACCACTCAGTGTTGAAGACATGGCTGTGCAGGCAGTTGAAGGCAACCGTCCGCTTGCGGGCATCAAACAGGATCTGGGTCAGGCTCAGATCACTAACAAATCCATCATCGATGAGTTCTCATCCAACACCAAGGATGTGGTCATGCGCCTACGTGAATATCGAGAAACCACGGGGTCTATCCCGTCTTACCAGACACCCCCGGCATGGGCTTACAAGGACTGGAATGATTACGAGGTGGCACCATCCACGGCACGTGTGAAGATCTATGAGGGCGAAATCTACTATGATGACATCGAAGCGGCACCTGTCACCGATGGCAATCCTGATGAAACCGCACGTGTCGTCCAGGATACCTTCAAAGACCCTGAAGAAGAGACAGCAACAGCGGCACCACAAGAGCGTGGTGTGGTCGGTCAGATTGCCGACAGTCTGAGAGGATCCAAAGAAGAGGTCATGCAGAGCAACCCATTGGGATCAAAACTCGAATTCTTCAAAATGGGCGGCAAGCTCTTGGGTGGTCTGTAATCTTTACTTGGAGAAATCATGCCCAGCAATCTCCACAATCACGCAGTCCTTCCACATCATGTTCGGATTGGGATATTTTTTCATCGCTTTATCATACCAATATTTGAAATTATATTTACCTGCCCCATGCCGCTCATGGGCTTTTTCAATTTGAAAATGCAGTTCTTCCGAAAATGCAGGCGTTACCGAAAAATATCGAATGGCACTCACCAGCCCCGAAAAAGTGTCGAAGACGATAAGGGAAAATCCATATCCGGCCTCATAAGGGATGGGTGCAATCCCCCGTAAATCATCATCTTCTCCGACAGAAAAATTGTAAGAGAAATCGAGTTCGAGGAAGCCTGCTTTCATCATGATGAAGAGAGCATCGCCAAAGGGAAAGAGCCCCAACTCAATGGGAGCTGTTGCAGCCAACTCCTGTTCTGCGGGTTTGATGTTGGGAGCGCCCACGATGAACATCTGGTCTTCCCTGGTCAGAAGCAGTCGCCCACCTTCTGAGGCTCCCATCTGACCACGAAGGGTTTGAGGCATGGGCTTTCCGACGATGAAGGCTGTGCCGACTTCTTCAAACATCTCCACTCTCCCTTGCCTCAATCTTACGCCTGGTTGGGCTACCGGATCAGGGGAGAGGTCGCAAGGACCCTTATTTTATGATCTCAAAGCGTTCACTTGATGGTGTCTTGATGCGGATGGCGATATTGCTGTTCTCCATCGGATCGGAGATCATCTTGCCATAACGGTCACGCTCAATCTTGTTCACATCTCTCAGGAACACGAAGTCGTACTCGCCCGCTGGCAGGTTGAAATACATAAAACGGATCTCTCCCACCCTGAACATGCCTTTAAGGCTGTCAGAGAGAAGCTTGATGCGAACCCTCTTACCTTCCGCTGTGGTGCCTTCGAGATAGATATCGGTGGGTTCAGACTTCGGTGTAGAGACAGAGGTATCCTTCAAAGGCTCATAGCCGAAGGAGAACCCATAAAGACCGTCCTCTTCCAAGCGGATACGTTTACGGGCTTCCATGAAGGTCGGTAAGAATTCGAACTTCTCGACCATATCTCCGAACTGTGGAAAACCGAAACCTTGCTGGGGGACTGTTGCCTTCTGCTCACCTCTAAGGGCGGTGAAATACCACGGGGATGAAGGTATCATCGCATCCAATGTGACCGCCGTGATACCGAGGCGGTTCTTGGGGGCATGGTATTTGTTGTGATAGATACTATCGCCCGTGATGCGAGCTATCCTGCCGGAATCCATGTTTTCCAGAGTGAAATCAAAGAGCGTGCCGTGGTTCTCCGCTATCGCCTGCTTGAGAGGATTGATGGAGTTGCGATATTGAGCGGCTGCTATTGCAAGGCTGTCATTGTCATAGAAACTCTTTACACGGTCGTAGCAAATACCCCTACCACAAGAGCGACCTGTGGTTTTCATGCCTTCTTCATTAGCAAGCTTGTAGATGGCGTTGGTGTTGTCGATGTCACGACAAACAGACCAGAAATCGAGGCGGTAGAGACCAGGTTCTGATATCTCGAAGACGGGAGATGTATACCCTGAGCTTTCCTTGTATCCACCTGCACGGGCAACATCCTTCTGGTCGATGAAGGCACCCTGTGCCCTGCCCTCTTTCTGCCCGCCGAAATCCTTGAAGGTTTCCTTGTTATCGATGATCGTGACACCATCGAGGGCAAGACGCATGCGGCACTGTGGAGCCCCGAAGGAAATATAGCGATCCATATAGCCATGGATACGATAGGCTCCAGGCTTGCTGATCTTTAGTGATCCTGTTCGCAGAATTCCTGCATTATAGAGATATGTGTTCGTTCCAGAATGAGCGAAGAGATAGTCTGTTGAGAAAAGACCATTACCAGGGTCGATCCATCTATCTATCGGACGCTCCCCAGGTCTTGGCATATCGACACCTATTGGAGCCTGAAAACTCTGAGCAACCCATCCCTTTTGCCATTCCACATTTTCCTGATTTTCCTGAGCCAAAGCAGGAAAAACCATCAAAGATAGAGATGCAGCAGCAGACAGAAGCATGGCTCTGAATGTTTTCGTATGAGAAATCTTGGTTTCGGTTATCTTTGTCATGTTGTGGCTCCACTCTTTGATAAAGAGATGGATAATTATATCCCCAAATAAAAACTTAACCTAAAAGCTTTAATCATTATTAAATGACAAAAATGATATAGTCCTCATATGTCCTATAAGATCCCTGAGGGACATATGAGAGAAACATTATGAAGCAGGATAATTCAAAAAAAGAACAAGTAGATATATTCAACAGTGATTTATGCCTTAACCTTATGAGAGCGATAGGCTCGGACGAGATGGGTATTCAAGAAAAATCTGTCATCATAAAAAAGGCATTTTCAAACGCCGATTTTCAAAAATCAGTTCAGAAATCCGTCAAATATGCGTTTTCGAGAAAACACCCTGCCCTCTACCAAAAACAGCTCGCAGATGGCGGTTTAAATCCTTTGGGAGATGCATATGAGTATATGATGATGCTCTCACAGAGAGACCCGAAGATCAGCACACCATCTGCAGAGATCCTTCAGAATGCCAGAACAGGAGATATCGAGGCTCAGCAATCTGTTAAATATTGGTTCTGGGCACGCATGCAGGATATCGCTGCCAAGTCCATCTCTGAGAGTAGATTCCTTGAAGCCCCTGTCACCCTTACCCGTGATGAGGTCGTTGAATACAGAAAGTATCGCAACAGGAAGTTCAGAACCCATCTTCCTGGAGATGAAAAGAAAGCCCTCGCTGTCTTTCTCGACTACAGCCATATCTATGTGCATCTCTATGCTGAGGGCCTCAAGAATGGCGTCTTCAACACGACACAGCCAGCCTTCGCTTCCCTACAATCCTTCACGAAGGCCCTCTTCGAACACGCTCGTGAACGAGTTCTCAAACATGGCGTTGAAGAGTTCACTTTTGATAGCGCCATCCATGGTTTCTTGAGACAGCACTGCGATAGCTATGCATTGTCACAACTGAAGCCGATTGCCGATCTGGACAGGATCCATCTCAATGTGCCTGCATACAAGAGCGGGCTGGTTCTATCACTTGATGTGGACAGAGATGATGAAGCGCAAGCAGGTAGTCGAATTCTTGCTGAATCTGCCATCGCTACAGAGCATTCAAACAAGAAATCACAGCAAGAACATCATCTGTCAGAGACCATCGCATCCATCATGGCATCTCCTGCCCCTGTCAGACTTCAGGTTCTGGAAGCTCTCTATCTTGGAAAACGCCATGGTCTCGTGGCTGAAAACCATCTCAAGGTAATTCACTCCCTTGTGAAGGACCAGAACACCCTGAAAACCCCTGTGAAGGCACTCTCTGAGAATACTGCTCTCGATCCCAAGACCATATCCAAAATAACCGCTGATTTACTGTCCAAGTCTGATGCATTCCTTGCATCCAAAATATCTGTGCCATCTATATCTTCCATAGCAGATGCGTTGAAATCTATAGACCAGCATATCCAGATTGAACTGAATAAAGAAAAACCTGTTATCCGAAAGTTGAGACAGCAACAGGTAACAGCAATCCCGATAAAAACATCAGAGGACACCAATAAAAGAAAATCATCACTTAGAGTGATATAAAGGGGAAGAAAACAGGTTAGTCAAGTTTCCGTATTATTATGTATTATATATATTCTTAGGGAGAGCCTTGACTAACCTCCCCCTCTAACACACCTTAACAAGAATTCTCCTGGTGATCGAGCCTCATTATTCAATAAATACTGTGTTGGACAGTAATTCCTATGATCCGTTTGTATATTCTTTTTCGATAACATCTCTGAGACCATCAAGTTCGATGAAGTTATCTGATTGCCTACGCAAGTCATCAGAGCAGGCAATTGTTAATGATTTGATGGTTGAGACCACGGAAACACGACAGCCAAGGCGTTGTGCAGCTGCTACGGCATAGCTCATGTCCTTGGAGCCTGAGAAAATCACCGCATGGTCGAGGTGAGCGGCGGAGGTCAATAAATCAACGGCCATCTCGACATCAATACCACCCTTGAAGCGCTTACCACCCTCTTCATCCTGATAGACATAGGGCTGCTTTTTCAAGACATGAAAACCGTTGTAGCTCAACCAGTCCACCATCGGACGAATGGGATTATCCTCAACTTTTTCATCAAGCAGAGTATAATATTTAACGAATGAAAGTTTACCCCTTCTTGAGAATTCTGAACGAAGCTTTTTAAAGTCAATTGTAAAGTTGAGAGATTTTGCTGCTCCGAAGAGACTATATCCATCAATGAAGAGTCCAAGCTTATCATCTTTATAAAACATTTTTCTATCCGTAATATTTATCGTTTCTATATTACAGAATAAAGAGTCCCACTTCAAGGCCTGACGAAGGGGTTGAATACTACTTCATTGATTTTGAAAATGGCAATTCATAAATAATAATTAGTGAAGGAATATAATCATGAGTATTTATAAATCACGGCTCTTCAGCCCAATAATATTATATTTTATCTTTTCCAGTGTTGCTTTTTCTCAAGGTGCCTATGAGACCACCATGGGAGAGATCGTAGCTGCATCCGTTGATAGTGGTAGAAACGATCTGAAAGTCGTAAGCCTGATTAAATCCCTCGCAATCCTTGTGGGCATCATTTTTATCGCACGAGGGCTGATACAACTCATAAGAGACACCGAGAACACCACAAGGTCAGGTATTGGAAACGGGTTACTACAGATATTTGGTGGATCGCTCTTAGCGTCCATCTCTCCAGCCATCGAGATCTTGCTGAACTCATGGACGAGGAACGCTGCTGGAGATGAGATCGTCACATCTAATGGCGCTTATTCCTCCGCAGCAAGTCTCAGGGGACAGCGTGAAAACTTCACTGTCACCTGCGAGACCAGGTATGAGTTAGGGGATGATGGGAAGGTAACCGAGGTCCCAGGCTGGCAACAGCTGGAATGTGGTGGCTCAGCCTTTGCAAACTTCGCCAAAGATCTGGCGGGCCCCGCCATCCAGGGGATCCTGTTCCTGACCATCATCTGGGGTCTCTTCCTGATTGTTACGGGGATCATCAGGCTTTCACAGAGCCAGAACCCGAGCTCGACATTCTATGAGAAGCACGGAAGCATCGTCCTGAGAATTCTCTTTGGTTCGCTTGCCATCTCCATCCCTGCCTTCTTGATGAGTATGAGTAACTCAATCTTCGGGGGTGGCAACGGAGCATTCGAAGTCTCCCTCCTTGCACAAAATCCAGACGTGTTCGCAGGTGGGTTCAAGATAGGGGGTAATGAAATCGCCCAGCTCTACGGCGAAATGATGGGATACATCTTCTATGGGCTCATTCCCTTCGGCCTTTTTGCTTTCGTGTCCGGACTGAATTCCTTCGTGAAAGCCTCCGATGGTCAGCAAGCCCAACAGAGCCTTGCGGCGGGTGCCGTAAAGATGATCGCCGGAATAGCTCTCGTGAACGGCAAGCTCTTCACCTGCTCCATGGCGGCAACTCTGGGAGCGAGGTCTGATCTCGTTGGATTTTGCGCTACAAGTTTATAATTATGTTGGAGATTATTATGACAAGAGAAAGATTTAAGACAGCTTTGAAGGATTGGAGCCTTCAACTTCTATACGGATTTGCGGTGATGCATATATTTCTTGGTGTGTCTTACCTGCTGACAGTAGCTGGCGTGGATGTGGCTGGATATCTGAACCAACTATTTCGTTGATCTAAATGATCGGGGGATCAGGTTATTTTGGAGGAGGCTTTCCTGATCCCCCTGTCCCTTTCGGGAACTGGTGCTGAAGGATGGAATTGAACCATCGACACGTGGATTTTCAGTCCACTGCTCTACCCCTGAGCTACCACAGCAATGTTATTTATATAGATGGATTAATATATAAAATATTAATAGAAATAATAATCTGACATATAATATTTCTTCATCATCTCCCCGTAAAAGGGAGAATAAAATGAAAGATATTATAAATGAGAAGTTAGTTATTATTTTGAATGGTCCACCACGCAGTGGAAAAGACACAGCCGCACAGGTCTTTGAAGGCTTAGGATACCAACACCTCAAGTTTTCTTCTGCGCTCAAACTCGAAGCACATAGACGCTACGGGATGGCAGATAGACCCATCGACCACTTCGAGGCCCTTAAGGATAAGCCCTTGGAAGAATTCGATGGTAAGACACCACGTCAGGTCTACATCGAGGTCGGCGCACAGATGCGGGCAGAATTCGGGCAACAGGTTTTTGGTGAGATGATAGCAAAAGAGATCCAAACCTCCGATAGCAAGCGCTTCATCATCTCAGATCTTGCAAACATGGATGAGCTCCGCCCACTTCTACATCAGGAGGGCATGCAGACCCAGGTCATCAGGCTTCACAGGTCTGGGAAGAGTTTTGATGGAGACAGCAGAACCTATGTTACAGATGCCAATCTTCATGCCCTGGATGTTGCCAACGATGGGGATGTGGCTCTCTTTCATAGGAAGATGAATGTAATAGCAAACAATGTGTTACACATCATTGTTAACAGAGAAGTGCGTAAGGAAAGAGATCCAGACTACCCATATTTCGACATACTGGCACAAGCTAAAACAGACATCATGTCCTCACATGGGATCGATATCGATCAGCTGCGCTACCTTGCCATAAAGGGTATCCAGAGTGATGCGGATAGTCAGGGATATGCGTGCCATGCCATGACGAAAGCAGGCAACCTGAAACCTCTACTGTTGAAAGTGGATGCAGGCGATATCGTTCAGCCTGTCTCTGCCAAAGGACTTCAAGACGCAGCCAAGAATGCCATTTCTCGATGGCAACCATGGGAGGGCAGGCCGGGTGAGAAGTCTGTCAGCATGTCGCTTCTAGAGATGAAAGACTATCTTCTAAGTTCTGCGATTGATGCAGCCCCTGCCATCGACCTGAATAAAGGTAGCATGTCTCTATGACAGCTTCGGTTTGCTTCGCTTTTGTGTTCTATAACTATTATGTGTTACATAATGGAGCGGGTGAGGAGGATCGAACTCCCGACCTTTTGGATGGCAACCAAACGCTCTACCGCTGAGCTACACCCGCTTGCTTCTTATGCTTGGCTTTGCGCCCGACCCTCTCTTTCTTGTTCTGATGAGAACCGGCAGCGCCACTCTTGCGAAGAGCCTGCATAAGCACAGATGATGGGTCACGAGGTTTAGGAGATTTTGACTTCATTTTCACAATTCTCTCCACCTCATATGAGAATTCATCATCCGTTAAATAAGATGGTAAAAAATATAAATATATTAATAAGGAAGTGTTTGGAGCGGATAGCGGGAATTGAACCCGCACCAGACAGCTCGGAACACTATCTACTCTGCCATTAAGCTATACCCGCATTTTTATATCGTCTTTCTATATTATAAAATAGATAAAAAGCCCGAATTATCCAATCATCTGAATATTCAGGGCGATGATATAATTTATCGAACAAAACTATCTTATCGCTAACAAGAATTCTATTCTGACAAATAAATCACATGTGAACATCTCTCCTGAAGGAGAATTCACATGGAGTTATCAGTTTTAAAAAAGTCGGAACCATACAGATCCAGACTGCAAAAAACCGCAAAACTATCGAGAGAGGATGCACGCCTCATTAAGGAGCTTGCTCGAAGCTATGAGAAAACAGGCAGGTTTGATGCAACGCTCATCTCTGGACTTCGACCCCTGCATACTGATGAAAAACTCAAACCGGATTTTGAGCACACGCTCCGTGGGTATGGTCTGCCCTCCGATCTGTTCGACAGACTGGGAAGTGAGATTTCGGCTGGTTCGCCTCTCCCCTCCTATCAATCACCCTGGCACGGAGCCCCACATAGAAACGGAGAAGATGCTCCCCTGCATG
>Ga0228652_1000462_pt1 | contig 19826 bp, 18 predicted proteins | sample 64DmetaG_FD_183030 | JGI IMG/M metagenome (GOLD analysis project Ga0228652, IMG submission 183030) | Seawater microbial communities from Monterey Bay, California, United States - 64D | ecosystem: Environmental > Aquatic > Marine > Coastal | place: USA: California | collected 2016-10-05
GTATTAGCCTTCTGTTTTTCAGCGAAATTATACTTTTTAACTTCATCCTCATACATTTTCATGCCTCCAAAACTTGCTATAGAAACTGCAACTAATGCTATTGCTGCATATTTTAAATAGCTTTTTTTATTGCTCTTTTCAGCATGAACAGGATGGAGGGATTTTTCTGGTTGCTGATAAGGCTTTTTTTGTCTGGATACTTTTGAAATTCCAACAGATGACAAGCCAAAGGAAGTGGTATTAAAATTTTGGTTAGAAGAAGGTAAAAATTGAACAGAATTTTCATCGTTTAAATGAAAATCCCCAATATTACTCAACGAGACAGTGGCCCCCTCTGTTAACTGTATCGATAACTTTTTGGTATAATTTCTTAATTTCTGTAGTGAAGACTCATAACTACATTTTTCAACAGATGCAATATAATTGGCTAATAAGCCGTCGTTTGTTTGCAACTGCCTGTTAAATGATAACGTTTTTGATGGCGGATACAGTATATGAGTTTCGGAATCAATTCTAGCGGAATGATATTGTGTTAATAAGGCTCCAAAGCCTGGTATTATTACACATTCATAGCGGTAAAGCAGATCATTGATGTAGGTAGTTATTTGCATCTAAACAAATATAGTAGAATTTGATTTTTATACCATTTAAAATCTTTATTTTTATTAACAGTTTAAAAATGTTATTTTTAATCACTCCCCCTCTTTAAATATCTCTTATGTTAACTAAAAACGAATTGCGCTATACGTTAGCCTTACAACGTGTGCCCAACCTTGGTGATGCAATGGCCAAACGATTAATTTTAAAAGTCGGATCGGCAGAGGGTATTTTTAAAGAAAAAAAAGGCAACTTATTAAAAATAAAAGGAATAGGGCCCTATAAATTAAAAGCGCTATCAGAAAAAATTCAGTTAAATGATGCCGAAAAAGAAATGGAGTTTATGGAAAAAAACGCCATAAAATATTGCTATTTTTTAGATAAGCATTATTCAAAAAATTTAAAGCATTGTAACGATGGCCCCATTCTTTATTTCCAAAAAGGAAATATAAATCTTCATCAAAACAAAATAATAAGTATTGTTGGCACCCGGAAAATAACAAGCTATGGAAAATCTTTTTGCGAAAAACTAATTTATGATCTCTCCGCATTAAATCCAATTATTGTCTCTGGGTTTGCTTTCGGAGTAGATATAACGGCTCATAAATCGGCGATTGACAATGGGCTACAAACCATCGCTTGCCTTGCTCATGGTCACAACCAAATATATCCAAAATTTCATACTAAATATGTGGATAGCGTCAAGAAAAGTGGTGGCTTCATAACTGAATTTTGGAGCAGTGATTCGTTTGAAAAAAATAATTTTTTAAAAAGAAATAGAATTATAGCTGGGTTGTCAGAAGCAACTATAATCATTGAATCTGCGAAAAAAGGGGGAAGCCTCGTCACTGCGGATATTGCAAATTCATACCATAGAGATTTATTCGCATTGCCTGGCAGAGCCAACGACCCCCAGAGTGTTGGGTGCAATAATCTTATTAAAACACAACAGGCTCATTTAATTACTAGTGCTGCAGATTTAATCTATATATTAGGCTGGGAGCTTGCAACTAAAACTCAAAAACAGTCTCAAAAAAAAATAGTCGTAGAACTTAGTAATGACGAAACTATCGTTTTTAATTATTTAAACGAAAAAAAGAAAGTGCTGCTTGATGTCATTTCTATTCAATGTAATATTCCAGCTCACAAATTAGCAGCTATTTTATTATCGATGGAATTAAAGGGAGTAATACGGCCTACTCCAGGAAAAATGTTTGAAGTTATCTGATTTTTAATAGCCAAGTTTTTTCCGAACCCTTTCAAGTACTTCATTCGCTATGATTGAAGCCTTCTTAGCGCCAATTTCTAGTGCCTTTTCCACTTCTTCTAAATTTTCCATATAATAATTATACATTTCTCTTTCTTTTGAAAACTGTTCGATAAGCAATTCAAAAAGAGCTTGTTTTGCGTGCCCGTATCCATAATTACCTCCTTCGTAATTTGCTTTCATACTTGCTATTTCACTCTCTGATGCCATAAGCTTATACAGTGCAAAAACATTGCAAGAATTTGGGTCTTTAGGTTCTTCCATAGGAATACTATCTGTTTGTATTCCCATAATTTGTTTTCTTAGTTTTTTATCATTTAAAAATATATTGATAATATTATTTTTGGACTTACTCATTTTAGCGCCGTCAGATCCAGGGATCAGCATTGTGTTTTCGTGTACTTTTGCTTCAGGCATAACAAACGTCTCTCCCATTTTGCTATGAAATCTTGACACAACATCTCTGGTCATCTCAAGATGTTGAAGCTGATCTTTTCCTACGGGAACAATATTAGCGTCATACAATAATATATCAGCTGCCATTAACATTGGATAGGTAAACAACCCCGAATTTATATCTTCTAACCGATCTGCTTTATCTTTAAATGAATGTGCCAATGTTAATCTTTGGTAGGGGAAAAAACAGCTTAAATACCAAGACAATTCTGATACTTGCGGCACATCACTTTGTCGGTAAAAGACGGTTTTTTCTATGTTTAACCCAAATGCTAACCAAGCTGCTGCAGTACTGTAAGTGTTGTCCTGAATTAATTTAGCATCTTTAATTTGAGTTAATGAGTGTAAATCCGCAATAAATAAAAAAGATTCATTTTTTGGATTGTTAGCCAACTTAATAGCAGGTAAAATCGCTCCCAAAAGATTTCCTAAATGAGGTGTTCCTGTACTTTGTATCCCAGTTAAAATTCTTGACATTGCGTGTTTATAATAAATAGTTCATGTTTTGAAATGAACTATTTTGTTAAAGGTAATCACAAAGATAATTTTTTTAAACCTTTTTGATTGTGTTCATTTTGCTATTTTTGAAAAGTGTTGTTTTTTTTAAAAAATATAGCGATTCTCTCATATCGAATTTGGTATTACTTATTAACCGCAATAAGTATTATCATACTCTTTGTTTTTCTCTTTACAAGCGTACTAAGAAGGGCATGGTATCCTATTTTTTTTAAAATAGCACGAGTCTGGGCTTATATGATTTTAATAGGAATGGGATTCAGACCTGTTATAAAAAAAGAGTTCGAATTAAAAAAAGGCCGTAGCTACATGATTGTTGCAAATCATACCTCTATGATAGACATTATGCTAATGCTATACATTACCAAGTATCCTGTTGTATTTGTAGGCAAAAAAGAATTAAGTAAAATTCCTATGTTTGGTTTTATTTATAAGCGCACATGCATCCTTGTTGACAGAAATGATCCAAAAAGTAGAAGAAATGTATACGAAAGCGCACAACAAAAAATTAAACAAGGATATAGTATTTGCATATTCCCAGAGGGGGGGGTGCCCCTTGATGAAAGTATCGTTTTAGATTCATTTAAAAATGGAGCTTTTAGATTGGCCATAGAACATCATATCCCAATTGTTCCCATGACGTTTCACGATAATAAAAAAAGATTTTCATACACCTTTTTTAGCGGAGGACCGGGTAAAATTAGAGCAACGATTCATGCCCCTATAATAACAACTAATTATTCCTTAGAAATGAAAAAAGAATTGAAAACTAAAACTCGTACTATTATTTTAAATGAATTGAACAACCCATCGCTATAAAAAAAACCATCTTATGGCGAAAGATGGTTTTTCTTTAAGTGGTTCGCTGTTTACAAACCCAAACTAACTTAACCTAAACTAAAACTTAAAACTCAAACCACTATAAACACCTAAGTAATAAGGTTTGAAATTAACAGAGGAATCTGTGTATGGATTGAGCTGATACTTGAACATAGGTTCGACAATAAACATTAACTTTTTTGAAAAACTATAATTCAAACCTAATCCAATATTAGTTGTAAAGCTTAGAGGTGATAAATTACTAGCCTCACCAAGGACTTCATTAAAATCTCCCGCTTCGACAGAAATCTCATTATTACCGAGTATTAAGGTACTAAATCCACCTATGACGTTGATTCCAAATTTTTTATTTATAATGGCATAATTTAATTCTAAAGGCATTTCGTAATAACTTAGTTTTTGGTTGAGATACGTTTCGCCATTTGTTGATTTTGGAGTGACGTTCTCAAAAGGATTGTTGGGATTTTGAGTTGTCAACGCTCCTTCATCTACAACAATCGTTACATTATTCCTAGCATAGTACTCAATACTTGTTGTTGGGGCTGAACTAAGGGGGCCCGTACCAATATCCAATCCCGTGGTTGAGTAGCTTAAATTGACATTGCCTACTCCAGAGCGAATACTAACTCTTTTATTTAAGTTATAACTTACTTTAATTCCATAAGAAACATTTAAATCGCCTTTTTTATTGTTATCAGAAAACATAGGGTCTATTGAAGAGCCCTCGCTAAGTGTGTTGTAGTATACTGGAGCAATATTAGGAATAAGTTCCCAGCGGTGATCAGGCGAATTATCGACTATGATAGCAGTTGCTTCTTCTTGAGTTTCATTAATCGCATCAAAAATAGATTTTTTATTTTCTATTTTTTCCGGCTCAGCATTTTCCACTTTGCTATTGTTGGAATTTTGAACTGCAGTGGCAGACTCATTCGCTGTAACGACAGCGATTTCTTTATTGATAAAATCTTTTTGTGGAGATTTGTTGGTAGAAACTGGTTTAGCGGAGGCTATTTCTGAAGTAGCTATTTTATTATTCAGCTCTCCCGAATTGTTTTGGGGATTTGCTGATTCTTTAGATTTTTTATGATTCGCTATAATTACTTTTGAATTTGAATTTTCTGCTTCAGTGGTATTTTTAGTTGTTATACCTGCATCGTAATCGTCCTCATTAGCTTTAGTTTTATCTAAGGGGAGTGTGCTTTCTTGAAGCGTCTCATTTAAAAGCTTTGTATTTAGTTTATTTTCAAAAACTATAGGGGTAACTGTTTGATTAAGTGAGTCGTTTAGTAAAAAATTACCAATAGTAAAAAACAAAACTAAAAGAGCAGCGATTCCGCTCAATTTAATCCAAATTGGAATCACTTTACGATCATCCTCTTCCTTGAGTTTTGTTTGAATATTTTTCCAAACCTCAGGAGAAGGACTTACTTCTAAGTTTTCAAACCGTTCCTTAAATAAATCGTCTATGTTTTTTTTAATTTTCATTGATCCTACAATTGGATATTTTTAATGCTTAATCCTTTTGTTTTTTTTTGTAATAATCTTCAATTTTTACTTTCAAAATTCCTCTAGCTCTTGCAAGATTTGATTTGGAAGTTCCTATCGAAATTCCAACAGAATCAGCTATTTCTTTGTGTGAATAATCGTCTAAGACATACATGGTAAAAACCAATCGATATCTGTTGGGTAGTTCCTGGACAATCTCTAATAAAAAATCCAATGGAACTTGATTATTCTCCACTTCAACAATCTCTGCTTCTTCAATCTGCTCCTCATTCGAAAGATGAAAAACTTTTTTCTTTCGATATTTTTGAAGTGCTGTATTGACCGTTACGCGCTTCATCCAGCCCTCAAAAGAACCTTTACTTTTAAATTGTTCAATGCGTTTAAAAATAGTTAGAAAAGCATCTTGTAAGTTATCCTCCGCTTCTTGATAATTTGGAGAATACTTCAAGCAGACAGCGAATAATATACCCGAAAATTTCTTGTATAACTCTTCCTGAGCTTTTAAATCTTGCTTTTTACAATTTGATATGAGCTCTTCTAATGTCAAACGTAGTACCTTAAACTTTTATAAAATGCTGAATTAATTTAAAAATACAACTTCTAAAGGATTCTACATAGGGTAGATACCCAATGAACAAATAGGTTGCGTAAGAAGAAGAAAATACTATTTATTTTCTACTATTGCCTCTTTTATTTTTTGTTCAAGTTCATCCATTAACTCAGGATTGTCCAGAAGTAAGTTTTTAACGGCCTCTCTACCTTGCCCCAATTTTGTTTCATCATAACTAAACCAAGAACCACTCTTATTAATAATTTCAAAATCAACTCCCAGATCTATAATTTCACCAACTTTTGAAATTCCTTTTCCGTAAACAATATCAAATTCAACCGTCTTAAATGGTGGAGCCACTTTATTTTTGACAACCTTGACTCTTGTTTTATTTCCTAAAACTTCGCTATTTGTGTTTTTTATTTGGGTAGATCTTCTGATATCAATTCTCACAGAAGCATAGAATTTTAGTGCATTCCCTCCTGTTGTTGTTTCTGGATTACCAAACATAACTCCAATCTTTTCTCTCAATTGATTAATGAAAATTACCGTACATTTTGTTTTGCTGATAGATCCTGTTAATTTACGCAAAGCTTGTGACATTAAACGAGCGTGAAGTCCCATCTTTGAATCGCCCATTTCACCTTCTATCTCACTTTTAGGAGTTAGTGCAGCTACAGAATCGATAACAATAATATCTATAGCCCCTGAACGAATTAAATTATCGGTTATTTCTAGTGCCTGTTCGCCATTATCTGGTTGCGAAATAATTAAATTTTCTACATCGACTCCAAGGTCTTCTGCATAATACCTATCAAATGCGTGTTCAGCATCAATAAATGCAGCTATTCCTCCTTTTTTTTGAGCCTCCGCTATTGCATGTAAGGTCAATGTAGTTTTTCCCGATGATTCTGGTCCGTAAATTTCAACAACTCTCCCTTTTGGATAACCTCCCACGCCAAGAGCAACATCTAGGCCTAAGGAACCTGTTGGAATAACTTCCATATTTTCAATTGCCGCGTCTCCCATTTTCATAACAGTCCCCTTACCGTATGTTTTATCTAGTTTATCTAAAGTTAGTTTTAATGCTTTTAATTTTGCGTCTTTTTCGTTGCTCATTAGTCTGTTTTTTTATTGAAAATGTGAATATGCTAATGTACTATTTCTTTGTTAGCAGTACAAAGGTAAAAAGAAGAAAAACTAAAATACCTTAACTAGGTTTGTTTAGAATTAATATCTTTACTCCTAGTATAAACCGATTTGGGTTTAGTAATGTTTAATCGACGTCTCTTATAAAAAAATAGGAGCTTTATATAAAATTATGGGCTGTACAAGTTGTAGTTCTGGTGCTGATGGACAACCAAAAGGTTGTAAAAATAACGGTACATGTGGGTCTGATGGCTGTAATAAGTTAACCGTCTTCGATTGGTTGTCTAATATGTCATTACCTGGTGATCAAAAACCATTTATTGGAATAGAAGTTCGCTTTAAAAATGGGAGAAAGCACTTTTATAAAAATACAGAAAATTTATCTTTATCCATTGGTGATATTGTGGCTACTGAGGCAATGTCAGGGCATGATATAGGCATTGTTACCCTTACGGGTGAATTGGTAAAAGTACAAATGAAAAAGAAGAGCCAAGTTGTAAATGTAGAAGACCTCCCAAAAATATATAGAAAAGCGACTCAAAAAGATATTGATGTTTGGCAAACAGTTAGAGCCAAAGAGGCTGAAATTCAAAAAAGATCTCGTGAGATTGCTATTCATTTAGGATTAAAAATGAAGATTTCTGATATTGAGTACCAAGGTGATGGGTCTAAAACAACATTCTATTACACCGCTGAGGAACGAGTAGATTTTAGACAATTAATTAGAGATTTTGCCAGTGCGTTTAGCACAAGGGTCGAAATGAAACAGGTTGGATTTAGACAAGAGGCTGCTAGGCTTGGTGGAATAGGGTCCTGCGGACGTGAGTTGTGTTGTTCTACCTGGTTAACTGATTTTAGATCTGTAAAAACCTCTGCGGCTCGCTACCAACAACTTTCTTTAAATCCTCAAAAATTAGCAGGTCAATGCGGAAGGCTAAAATGCTGTCTAAATTATGAATTAGACACCTACTTAGATGCGTTAAAAGATATTCCTAAAAGTGACATAAAATTAATTACGGAGAAAGGAAATGCCATTTGTCAAAAAACAGATATTTTTAAAAGACTTCTGTGGTACGGTTACGAAAAACAAGGTATGAATTGGCATAAAATTAGTGTTGATAAGGCTAATGAAATTATTGCGTTAAATAAAAAAGGCGTTAAAATAAGTAGCTTGGAAGACTATGTTGTAGAGGAAACGATTTCTGAAACAAAAATATTTGAAAATGTTGTAGGTCAAGACAGCCTTACTCGTTTTGATAAACCTAAATCTAAAAATACCAAAAAAAGGAATTCTAGGAACAGAAATAAATCCAGAAACAAAAAATCTTATCAAAATAAAAAAAGTAAAAAGAATGTCTAGATTTTTTGTGTTTTCATTTTTTTTAATACTGATTTATTCATGCGATTCAAAAACTATAATTAGCATGAACAAAGAATTGCCAGGAGTATGGAAAAAGGAAGAAATTGTAACATTTAATTTACCGGAATTAGATAGCTTGAAAGGTTATAATTTATTTATTAATCTCAGGAATACCAACGATTATAAATTCAATAATATTTACTTAATTGTTGTGATGAATTCTCCTTATGGAAGAATCGTTACCGACACCTTAGAATACCAAATGGCAAAGCCAGACGGAACTTGGTTAGGAAATGGAATCGGCAATGTTAAGGAGAATAAATTGTGGTATAAAGAACATATTTTTCTCAACGAAAAAGGACCCTACACGGTTAGTATATCCCAGGCAATGCGCAATAACGGGGCTGTAAGTGGCGTTAAAAATCTAGAAGGAATTATTGATGTAGGGCTCAGTGTAGAAAAAATAAGTTTAAATAATTTATGACGAAGCAAAAAGGAACAAAAAAAGAAAGAAACACCATTAGTCAAAAACGAAATATCAAACTGTTCTGGGGGCTATTTAGTATGGGCTTATTTGTTGTTGTTGTTGCTTTTCTTTCAGCTTCCTGGGGAGTTTTTGGGAATTTACCTGACGAAACTAGCCTCGAAAATCCCGAAAAAAATCTAGCAACCGAGATCATTTCTATCGATGGAAAGACCATCGGAAAGTTTTATAAAGAAAATAGAACTCCTGTAAATTTCAAAGAACTTCCGAGGCATCTTGTAGACGCCCTCATAGCAACTGAAGACATTCGTTTTTTTGATCATTCTGGGATTGATGCGAGAGGTACCTTAAGAGCGATTGCTTTCCTGGGGAGCAAAGGAGGTGCAAGCACAATCACACAACAGTTAGCAAAATTATTTTTCACTGAAAATGCTTCAAAAAATATACTGGAGAGAATTCTTCAAAAATCTAAAGAGTGGGTCATTGCGATTAGATTGGAGGAACGTTATACCAAGGAAGAAATCATAACTATGTATTTTAATGAGTATGATTTTTTAAATCAAGCGATTGGTATCGAGTCTGCTGCTCATATTTATTTTGATAAAGCCCCTAGAGACCTTACCATTTCGGAAGCGGCAATTCTTGTGGGAATGTTTAAAAACTCGTCGTTATATAATCCTATTCGTAATCCAGTGGGAGTAAAAAACAGAAGAAATGTTGTTTTAAGTCAAATGGCAAAATATAAATTTATCTCCGATAACCTACGAGATTCTATCCAAAATACTGAACTAGATATCAAATTTACGCCTCAAGGACACGATAAAGGGATTGCTACCTATTTTAGAGAATATACTCGAAATTTTATGCATGACTGGAGTAAGAAAAATTCAAAAGCAGATAGTTCAAAATACAATATTTACAGTGATGGACTAAAAATTTATACTACGATAGATTCTAAAATGCAAGAATACGCTGAAAACGCTGTTAATAGTCATATGCGAAATCTTCAAGACGAATTTGACAGGCAAAATAAAGACAATGATTTAGCTCCATTTAGAGAGGTAACCGATGAAGAAGTTGATTTTATTTTAAAATCTGCAATGAAAAGGAGTGATCGATGGAGGGAAATGAAAAAACAAGGGAAGTCTGAGAAAGAGATAAGGGCAAGTTTTTATAAAAAAACTAAAATGGAGATTTTTGCTTGGGGTGGAGATATTGACACTCTTATGACCCCTATGGACTCCATAAGATATCACAAGTCAATCCTTCAAGCATCGTTAATGTCCATGACACCTCAAACAGGCGAAGTAAAAGCTTGGGTAGGAGGAATCGATTATAAATATTTTAAATACGATATGGTGAAAAAAGGAAAGCGTCAAATTGGTTCTACTTTTAAACCCTTTGTCTATGCAACCGTAATTGACCAAATGCACATGTCGCCCTGCGATACCTTGCCAAATACTTTACATACCATCGAAGTAGGGAAATATGGATTAAATGAACCTTGGACGCCAAAAAACTCAAGCGATAAGTATGGTGGAATGTTGACTCTAAAAGCTGCATTAGCGCAATCCGTAAACACGGTTACCGCAAGACTTATTGACAGAGTTGGGCCGAAACCTGTACTAGATTTAGTCGGTAAAATGGGTGTTGATACAAAAAAAATATTAGAGGTGCCCTCCATTGCGTTAGGAACTCCTGATGTATCCCTTTATGAAATGGTAGGTGCGTATAGTACTTTTGCCAATCAAGGAGTTTACATTAAGCCCTCTTTAATCACTAGAATTGAAGATAAAAATGGTACTGTTTTATTTCAACATATTCCAGAAGCCAGAGACGTTCTTAGCGAAGAGGCGGCCTACGTAACGATAAGTTTGATGGAAGGAGTTACGCAATCCGGATCTGGTCAGCGATTAAGATCAGACTGGGCATTAAATATTCCTGTTTACAAGGACATTATAACTGGATACCCCTGGAAATTTACAAATTCTATTGCAGGTAAAACTGGAACTACTCAAAACCAAAGTGATGGTTGGTTCATGGGGGTCGTTCCAAATTTAGCAACTGGAGTATGGGTTGGAGGTGAAGATCGTTCTACTCATTTTTCTACAATCGCTTATGGTCAAGGTGCTTCTATGGCACTCCCCATTTGGGCAAATTATATGAAAGATTGCTATAACAATGAAGACCTCAAAATTTCAAAAGAAGACTTTACGGCTCCAGAGGTTATTTCTATCGAGACAGACTGTGAAAAGTGGAAAGAAAGTCAAGAGGTAATAGAAAATGAATATCAAGATGAATTTTAACACTACAATAACGTTAAAGTGAAAAAAATATGTTGATAACTGCTATTTTATTTATTGTTTTTGGAATTTTAATAAAATATGGAAAAATGTATTTCCTCATAGCTGGTTACAATACCATGTCAAAAGAAGAAAAAGAAAAATATAATATTGAAAAAATTGCAACTGTTTTTAGGAATGTTATGTTTGGAATGGGATTCATTATAATACTAGGACTTATTGTGGGGAACATAACTGAAAATTGGGCCCTGCCAAATTATGCTTTTTGGATAGCTATGGTTATTGGGATTCCTTACTTGTTATTTGAATCTAACTCAAAAAAATATAAAAATTAAAAAACATTTTAGCTATGATTAATAAAACTGTTTCTGATGTTCAATTAGCTTGTCAAGGTGTAAAAAACGGCATGACATTTATGTTAGGGGGATTTGGATTAAGCGGAATCCCAGAGAACGCTATTGCAGAACTGGTGCGATTAAATGTTAAAGATGTTACTTGTATTTCAAATAATGCAGGAGTCGATGAGTTTGGTTTGGGATTATTACTTCAGAAAAAACAAATTCGAAAAATGATTTCGTCTTATGTTGGAGAAAATGCAGAGTTTGAGCGGCAAATGCTAAGTGGAGAATTAGAAGTAGAATTAATTCCTCAGGGAACTTTGGCTCAACGTTGTAGCGCAGCTCAAAGCGGGATTCCTGCTTTTTATACACCAGCAGGTTATGGTACTGAAGTCGCACAGGGTAAAGAAAGTAGAGTGTTTAATGGGAAAATGCACCTGTTAGAATATGCTTTTAACGCTGACTTCGCTTTTATAAAAGCTTGGAAAGGAGATGCTGCTGGTAATTTGATATTTAAAGGCAGTGCGCGCAACTTTAATCCAAATATGTGTGGAGCTGCAAAAATTACAGTTGCTGAAGTGGAAGAGTTGGTTCCTGTTGGATCTCTTGATCCCAATCAAATTCATATTCCTGGAATTTTTATTCAAAGAATATTCCAAGGAAATAGGTATGAAAAAAGGATAGAACAATTAACGGTAAGAAAGCGAAACTAATGGCATTAAGTAAAGAACAAATTGCTCAAAGAATAGCAAAAGAAGTTAAGAATGGCTACTACGTAAATTTAGGAATAGGCATTCCAACTTTAGTGGCAAATTTTGTAAGAAAAGATATCGAAGTAGACTTTCAAAGTGAAAATGGTGTGTTAGGTATGGGACCTTTCCCTTTTGAAGGTGAGGAAGACCCGGATTTAATTAATGCAGGGAAACAAACTATTACGACATTGCCCGGAGCTTCTTTTTTTGATTCTGCTATGAGTTTTTCAATGATTAGAGGTCAACATGTTGACTTAACAATCCTTGGTGCGATGGAAGTATCTCAAAATGGCGATATCGCTAATTGGAAAATTCCCGGTAAAATGGTAAAGGGAATGGGAGGGGCTATGGATTTAGTAGCTTCTGCAGAAAATATTATTGTAGCAATGATGCACACTAATAGAGTCGGTGATTCTAAATTATTAAAAAAATGTAGCTTACCCTTGACAGGCGTTAATTGTGTAAAAAAGATAGTAAGTAATCTTGCAGTACTAGAAATTGTCAATAATTCGTTCAAGCTTTTAGAAAGAGCACCTGGTGTGAGTATCGAAGAAATTAAAAATGCTACTGAGGGAAATCTTATAATTGAAGGCGACATCCCGGAAATACAATTTTAAAAAAATAGATATGAGAAATATTACCTTAAGTATACTATTTATGATCATAGGTATTATAAATGGAATTAGTCAAGATACGTTTTCAATAGTTGCCATGGATCCAATTACAGGAGAGGTCGGTAGTGCTGGAGCTTCTTGTGTTGACTTAGATGCTAACAATCTTCCAACAGATGATTTTTTAGGAGAATTATTTCCTGGTCTTGGGGCTATAAATTCACAAGCATATTATATACCTGCAAATCAAGCAAACGCAAGGGCGAGAATGAACGAAGGATATACGCCAAGTGAAATAATTGAATGGTTAATTAACAACGATGTTCAGAATCAACCTCAATTTAGGCAGTATGGAATTGTTGGTAAGGTTGGAGAAAATATTGAAACAGCTGCTTATACAGGTGTTGCTACTGATGACTATAAAAATGACATTACAGGACCAAATTATTCTATTCAAGGAAATATTTTATTAGGAGAAGAAGTATTGAATGGTATGGAAGATGGTTTTTTAAATACCGAGGGTGATCTTGCGTGTAAATTAATGGGGGCATTACAAGGTGCTAATATTATTGGTGCTGATTTTCGTTGTACAAATAATGGAACTTCATCTTTGTTTGCTTTTGTAAAAGTTGCACAACCTTCAGATACATTTGGAGATCCTTCTTTTTTATTATCTGTTAGAACTGGAAGTAATGATCAAATAGAGCCGATTACAGAATTACAAATTTTGTTTGATGAAAGTAGTGATTGTGAGTCTCTTGGTTTAAGTGAGTTTGATAATGACTTCCCTTTTTCTGTTTATCCTAATCCATCGAATGATTTTGTTTCTTTAAAAGCATTAAATGATTCAGAAACGTATAACCTAACAATAATATCTATAACAGGTGCTGTTGTGTATACCTCCGATTTTATTTCAAATACAGTTATTGATCTTTCAGGAATATCTAAAGGTATTTATTTTATAAATATTAGTAATAAGATTGCTTCCTATACCTCTAAATGGATTAAAAACTAATTTTTTTCATTGTACAAGCAAAACTCAAATTTCCTTTGGAATGGATTCAATTAATTTTTTAGTATATTCTTTAGTAGGGTTTGCATAAATCTCATCTGCATCACCAATTTCTTCAATTTTTCCATCTTTCATAACCAAGAGTTGATCCGCCATAAATTTAACAACCGCTAAATCATGAGATATAAAAATATACGTGAAACCATAATCTTCTTTCAGCTCATTTAATAAATTGAGAACTTGAGCTTGAACCGATATGTCCAAGGCAGATACTGATTCATCGCATACAATCAGCTTTGGTTCCATAGCAATAGTTCTTGCAATACCAACTCGTTGTCTTTGTCCTCCAGATAATTCATGTGGATATCGATTAAAAAAACTAGCGTCCAATTCTACACTTTTTAAAATACGTATAACTTTATTTTTTCGTTCTCGATCATTATTCCCTATTCGATGCACTCGCATAGGTTCTAAAATTATCTCTCCTACTACCATCCTCGGATTAAGTGAAGAATAAGGATCTTGAAAAATAAGCTGAATATCTTTTCTGAGTTTTCTTAATTCATTAGGCGATAACGTCGTGAGTTCTTTTCCCCTAAACTTGATACTCCCACTCGTTGATTTATCTAGTTGCAATATAACCCTACCTAGAGTTGATTTCCCGCATCCAGATTCTCCAACCAATCCTAGAGTTTCTCCTTCAAATACTTTAAAACTTACATCGTCAACTGCTCTAACTATTTTCTTTTTATTGAAAAATCCAACATCAGAATAATATTCTTTTTTTACGTTTAAAATTTCTAAAATAGGTGTTTTAGTATATATTTTTTTATGTTTAAATGCTCTTTCCTGTGGTGTTACTTTTAAAGGGACAAACTCTTTTTTAGTTATTGAGTGAATGGTTGGCAGCACTTTTAGTCTTCCTTTTAATCCAGGGCGAGCAGACATTAACGCTTTTGTGTATCCTTTTTTTGGAGCTTTAAAGATTTCGTGAGCAGTCCCTTCTTCAACAATATTACCTTGATACATAACTAACGTACGATCTGCAATTTGTGAAACCAATCCTAAATCATGAGATATAAAAAGTAGACTCATTTTAGTCTCTTTTTGAATTTCTTTTAAAAGAACTATTATCTCTTTTTGAACAGTGACATCAAGGGCGGTTGTAGGTTCATCGGCAATCAATAATTTTGGCTTGCAAGCTATTGCCATAGCAATCATTACTCGCTGCATTTGCCCTCCACTTATTTGATGAGGATAACTATTGTAAATCTCCTCTGGTCGGGGAAGCTTTACTTTATTAAATAATAAAATAACTTCTTTTTTTATTTTTGAGTTAGGATGTTTTAAGTGTAACCTAATAATTTCCGAAACTTGTTCCCCACAAGTCATAGAAGGATTTAATGCAGTCATTGGCTCCTGAAATATCATAGCAATTTTGCTTCCTCTTAACTTTCTTAAATTTTCATGGGTTTGTCTCAATAAATCATTCCCCTCAAACAACAATTCGCCGTCTAGTAACGTTTCTTTTTTTGGTAAAAGGCCTAAAATTGTCATTGCGGTCACTGACTTTCCTGAGCCAGATTCGCCCACAACGCCAAGTATTTCATTTCTGTTAATATGAAATGAAATACGGTGTACTACCTCAACACTATTTTTAGTGTTTCCAAAAGAAATAGATAAATTGTTTACGTCAAGCAATAAGGCTTTATTCATTACTCAAATATAAATAGTAAATAACTTGAACTGAGGTTTTTTGATAAAAAACTATTCAAGTATTTTAGACTTTTTTTGATAAACTATATTTCTTTGTTCTAGATAATTTAGAAAATAAGAAAAACATGTTTCGTGTTTCCCAACCAATTCTGGAGGAAATACTCCTTTCTCTGAAAACTTGTTTTCTAATAGTATATTGGCTGCAGCTGCAGCAGTATAGCCTGTAGTTCGGGCCATTGAAGAGGTAGTTGTTTCTTTACAATATTGATCGTGTAATGTATAGACAATCTCTTCTGTTTTTCCTGCTAAATTCTCACCTTTTAGCGTTATTCGCATCACGGTAATTTCTTCCTCGGTATCGCCTAACTTCCATTCATTAAATAACACTTTACTAGTCACGTCTAGAGGAGACACTTTATTGCCATTAACCTCTATTTTGGTAGTATCAAAAAAACCACTTTTCTTTAGTACCTGAACATATTCTACGTGTCCAGGATATCGTAAGGTTTTCTCTTTCATGTTTTTAATATGGGGCATGGTAAACATGATAGATCGTAAGCCATCTGAATTAAAAGACTCTAAGGTACCAACGCCTTGAAATTCTACAAATTCACAATCTGAAAGCGCTTCTCTTGTAATCATTTCTCCATTCTCAATATATCGAGCTGGACGCGTATACTCCTCGATAACATCTACAGGAGAAAAGGGTGCCTTATAACAAAAAGGCCACTTTTTTACTTTGGGGAGTCCTCCAACTAGGCATTCAAAATCAGTAAGCTTCATTTTTTCATTATAATACCCTAAAATAATATTATCCATACCTGGAGCAACACCACAATCTACAATAGCTGTTATATTTTTTTCTTTTGCTAAGGCGTCTAATTCTAGTGAGTTTTCTGAAAAAAAAGAGATGTCTACCACATCCTTTTCTGCTTCAATTATTGACTTTAGAGTTTCAAATCCTAGAAACCCTGGGACCGCACAAACTACCAAGTCAAAATCTTTAATAGTTTTTTGTAAGATCGATTTCTTAGTAACGTCTAGTAAAAAAGTTTTAAGGTTACTAGATTTTTGATACGCTTTCATCAAAGCATCTTGATTGAAATCGGTAAGGCTTACGTTGTATTTTTTTGAAAGGTCAATTGCAATGGCGCTCCCTACCATGCCAGCCCCTAAAACGATAATGTTTTTCATAAATTAGAATTTTAATAAACGTTGAATTTAATAACTAGCAACCGTTAGAGTCACTAGAGAGATGATTTTATAACGAGCAAAATTATAAGCCAGGGATAAGAATCCATGGCATTTCAGAAAGGTTATACATCCGATTTTCTAGCATTTAATATGTTTTTAAGCAAAATTCAGTACCGTCAAACACCCCGTAGGTGTAATGATTTATCCAATCGCCTAGGTTGAAATAAGTTGAGTTATCGCCAACTTTAATTTCCAGAGGTAAATGCCTGTGACCAAATATAAAATAATCAAAATGCTTGGTTTCTAGCTTTTTTTTAGCGTAAAGGGCAAGCCATTCTTTATTATCGCCTAAAAAATTCTTGTCTTCATCTCCAGATATCAATTTGTTTTTTACTGATAAATATTGTGCTAATCTTACGCCAATATCTGGATGCAACCAACGATAAAGCCATTTTGAAAACGGAAATGTGAATATTTTTTTCATTCTTTTATAGCCTTTATCGTAAGGCCCCTTTCCATCTCCGTGACCAATTAAAAAAGATTTCCCATTAAAAGAAAATTCTCTTATATCATGATATGTTGTGATGTTTAATTCATTTTCAAAATAACCCTTCATCCAAAGGTCATGATTCCCAACAAAAAAATAAATAGGAATCCCACTGTCAGAAATTTCTGCAAGTTTTCCAAGAGTTCTTACAAATCCTTTTGGAACTACCGTTTTATATTCAAACCAAAAGTCAAATAAGTCTCCTAATAAAAAAATAGCTGCTGCATCATTTTTTATTTCGTCTAACCACTTTACGAACTTTTTTTCACGTGGCAAACTCGCCTCAAGAGTTGGAGCTCCCAAATGATTATCACTTGAAAAGTATATTTTTTTTCCTTTTGGAATTTGCATGGGTTAAATATAACAAATGTAATTAAGAATTATCAGATGCAAACCACTCTGCGTAACTACTGTCTGTTTCTTGTAGCTTCAGAGAATGAAGTTGAATGTGCGATGGCAACTCAGCCTTGATAACATGCGCAAAATCAATAATCATCATTTCACTTGTAGGTTGATAGTCTACTAACAACACATTATGGCCCCTATCGCTTAGTTCTTTTGCTAATTCAACATGAGGGGTGTTTTTGTTAAATACGGTGGCATGATCAAAAATATCTACTATTTTGTCTTTAACTATTTTTTTTAAATCGCTAAAATCTATTACCATTCCTAATTTAACGTGATTAACTTCTGAAATAGGTTTTCCTATCACCGTTACAAAAAGTTTATAACTGTGACCATGTACATTCCTACATTTTCCGTCATAGCCATATAAAGCGTGACCTGTTTCGAAAGAAAATTGTTTGGTAATTCTAATAGTGCTACTCATAGATCCTAAAAATAAAGTAGTAAAGATACTATTTTAATGATAAGGATTTATCCATAATTAACTTATTCACTCTTTGCTAACGGATAATATTTTACTTTGAATTTATAAATTAAAGCAATAGCCCTAAAAGCTATCCAAACCACCAGTGCAATCCATATCCCTTTTAGTTTTAAATCTAAATAATTTCCTATTAAAAGTGTCGGTATAAATCCAAAAAAAGTAGCGGCTACTAATATGTTTCGAAGGTATTTCATTTCGCCTAAACCTTTAAAAATAGCGTCTAAGGTAAATCCTAATGCATTAAAAGGTTGGGAGATTAATACAATAAAGAAAATACTTGAAAAAATCGTTAGAACAAGGTGGTCTTTGGTAAATACTAAACCTAAATGATTGTAAAATAGCCCTCCCATAGTGACTAATAGTAAGCTAACAATTAAATTGTAAATGTTAACGCGTTTGGTAAGTTTCCAAAGATCTTGATACATTTTAGCTCCCAGTAATCTACCGCCAAGAATATTTCCTGCAGCACCATATCCATCTATAAAAAATGCAGAAAATAACCATAAATTAATTGCTATCGTATGGGCAGCTATATACTCTTTCCCAAGAGATGTTGCTTCGCGTACAGCTAATAATAAAGCAATGTTAAGTGCTATGGATCGTATAAATAAATTAAAACTCATAGTAACTAGTCGTTTTAATTCTGGGTGTAATATTCGCTTTAATCTTAAGGAAACGTTTGTTTTGTAAAGTAAAAGAGATAATGCTAAAATTGCCATTATTAATTGTGAGATTAAACTTGCCCAAGCAGCCCCCTTTACTCCCATTGGATTTATAAAATTATCAATCCCATATACTAATAGAAAATCTAAACCTATGTTTATAATTGCTCCAAAAGATGCTATGATCATGGGCCAAAATGTGTTTTGAAGCCCTCTAAAGATCCCAAAAATAGCAAATGTGAATAAGGTTAAAGGAAAGCCCCAAATTCGAATATAGTAATAGTCTTTGCTGTACGTTAATATTTTTCCATCCGCTTTTAGAAATATAAATATTTCCTCAATAAAAAAATAAGTAGAAAATAAGAGTATAAAACTCAATAATACATTAAATAGTATTGCTTGTGCTGGAAAAAATTTAAGACTTTTTAGGTTTCCTGCACCTAAATTTTGAGAAATAATAGCAGAAATAGCACTTCTTGTTTGCGCTAAAACCCAAATAATGGTAGAGAGAAAAGATCCTACAATTCCAACAGCTGCAAGTGATTCAGTTCCAAATTCTGAAATATTTCCTACAACAGCAGCATCAGTTGAAGACAACACCGGTTCAGCTATTCCTGCAATAATAGCAGGTAATGCTAATTGCTGAATTCTTTTAAATGAAATATCTATTTTTTGCATGACCATTCGTAACAATAAAAGGGAAATTTACTTTGTTTCGGAAAATAAATAGTCCCCAATCTTTTATAGCCTCTAATTTCGTAAAACTTTTGGTTTCTGTAATTCTTACTAAAGGTGTCTAATCTTATGGAGGTATAATTATTATTGATAGCGTATTTTTCGGCAAAATCCATCATTTTTTGAGCATAACCTCTCCCTTGTTTTTTGGGATGTATAGCCAATCTGTGCAAGTATAAACTGTTATCATTATTTTTTGTAATCCAATTGATAGGAATGTATTCTTGATCCATAATAGTTGTTAATACCATACATCCTATTAATTTATGGTTAGATTTTAATACAAAAAGCTCTCCCCTATTGATGTCATTAACAAAGGCTTCTCTAGAGGGATAGGTGTCA
>Ga0228652_1000464_pt1 | contig 19686 bp, 39 predicted proteins | sample 64DmetaG_FD_183030 | JGI IMG/M metagenome (GOLD analysis project Ga0228652, IMG submission 183030) | Seawater microbial communities from Monterey Bay, California, United States - 64D | ecosystem: Environmental > Aquatic > Marine > Coastal | place: USA: California | collected 2016-10-05
GCTTGGTTAGAGGATAGGCCAAAAAGTTGGGTATTTGCCAACGAAAATGGATGGATAGATCTAGAAGCAACTAAATTTTTAAACATTAGTGAAGACTTATATGGAAGAGACAGGGTTTATTTTGAATTTGATGGGCAAGAATACGAATCTATGGTTATATCGAGTTATAACAAACCACAAAAATGAATATTCTTTTTTAATTTAATTGTTGACTATACTATAAATACAAACTATAATAATATTATGAAACTTGAAACATTTAACCCCTTAACAACTGATATATTTTCTAAACCATCAGACAGCGGTACGGTAGAAGACACTGGACTTTTAGATCTTTTGCCTTTAGATCAGCCTAATTTTGTAGACTTAAGTAATTATATTCAGTCTCTAGTTGATCACTATAACCTACAAATCCTTACTTTGAATCAAGAGTTGGAAGAAATTAAAGCTAAATTAGACTAATGTCTTATCAAGATACAATGAATTATTTGTCAGAATTTCATCCAGAAGCTATAGTAATGGATGGATATGATGATTGTATTATAGGTATTGTTGAAAGATTTGGCAATGAACCTACAATCTGTTATGATAAAAGCAGGGTATTAAAAAAACTGACACTAGACGGAATGTCCGATGAAGAAGCTGTAGAGTGGTTTTATTTTAATCAATTGGGTTCTTATTGTGGTGATAGAGGACCCTGCTTCCTTGAAACAGTAGGCGGGTTAGAATTTGTAGACTTAGATAAATTAAACATGGATTTATAAAATATGGACGTATTAGCAAAAACAAAAACCTATTTAATTGGTCCAATGCAGTATGCAGAGGGCAGGAAGTGGCGTGATGATATTTCGGATACGCTTAGGGCAATGGATGTAACTATTTTTGATCCATATAAAAAACCATTTATTAACGCGCCAGATGAAGACGAGGAAACTCACCAAAGATTGGTTCAGTTAATGCATACTGGTTACCATGAAACGGTGGCGGAGCACATGAAACAAGTTAGGTCTTTCGATCTTAGTATGGTTGATCGGGCAGATTTTATTATTTGTTACCTTGATCCAAAAGTTCCTACATTTGGAACAATGGAAGAGCTTTCTTGGGCGTGTCGTTGCAAAAAACCAACGTTTGTTGTTGTTGAGGGCGGTAAAAACGAAACTCCGTTTTGGGTTATGGGTATGTTCCCGCATAAATATATATATAACTCCTTTAAGGAAGTCGAAAAAGTGCTTAAAAAAATTAATAATGGTGATATTACTATAGATAGTGATCGCTGGAGGTTATTTGAACCACATTTAAGATAAATGACAACAAAAGAAAAAACTGATTGGGGTTTTGTAGTAAACCTATCATGTATCGGCGCTTTAGGTTGGTTGATGTGTTATATTGGCATTTATGTTGACATACAAGCCCAGCGAATTGACGATCTTGAGATTGAAAATATCAAACATAAAGAAGCATTATATATACTCCTACCTTCTACAAAAAAGGAAGTTAAGGCGGGGACAATGTGGCACGATAAAAAATAAAAATATGAAACTAATATTAACAATAAACCTACTCTTTTTACTTAATAGTTGCAAATCGGCTCATTTAGTTAGTGAATGCGGTAATCATGGTTGTGTAGATGTTATCCCTCCTGCACCAGAAGTAAAAATACCAACTTCAATCGACTCAGAATAACGTGCAAACAGAACATATTGTAATAGGAGATTACAAAAGTTTTAAATTAGCTTTAGGAAAATACGCATTTATTTCATGTGACTATATACCTAAAGAATATCTAAAATCCTTGTTGGAATCGCAAATCTCAGATGAAGACAGAGAAATCATATTAAAATACATTAAAAATCAATCTTAATGGGTAAAAAAAAGCCAGATATGGTAGTGGATAATCCAGAATCCATAATGTATCCCACTAATCTTGGTGCGCCAAAATTTTATGTGCCAGATGTGTTGAAACACAAAAATGAAAGAGGTGTTAACTCCTCTCACTATTTAGATGCTAAATTTAATGAATTAAAAGAAGAGTATTTCAAACTTATTCAAATAGCTGAAGATACTGAGGCAGTTTTTAACTCCAGTTATAATTTTATACCAGCTGTAGGAAAAATATATCACCTTTATGAAAAGCTTGACAATAGTTTTTTTCTTAGTATAATTAATCCAGACGAGTGGGACATGAAACACAAAGGATCATTCAAATTTACATCTGACAACACCTGGGAAAGGCAAAACACAAAATAAACAAAAATGGAGACAATAAAAGAACTAACTTTTTCAGATCATATGATTGGTCTGTATCGTGGTGAAAATTCAGAATTTATCATCACGCAAGAAAACCTAAAAACCAAAAAAATTCAAAAAATTGAATTAAAAGAACAAGAAATGGCATCTTTAATAAAATCTCTTGGTGTTGAATTGTAGAAAAAATGAGTAATTGGAAAAATTCGGAAAGTTGGAATCGGGGTCAAGAGGTTGAAAAAGAATTCGCAGATCTTTTGAGAACTAGGGACCCACAATTTCGAAAAGCCACAAAAGCCGAGCAATTTGCCCATGTTGATTATAAGACTAAATTCGGCACAATAGACGTAAAGGCAAAAAAACGAATAAATAGAGGTGATAAAAAAGAACAAGAAGACCTAATTTGGTTGGAATTTAAAAATGTGCAGGGAAAATTAGGATGGTTAACTGGTTACACAGACATTATTGCTTTTGAGAGAGATAAAGATTTTGTTTTGGTGCATAGAAAAAACCTTCTTTATTGGGCGCAAAGAGTTTGTCAGCTTGATATACTGGTTCAAAACAGCAGGGATGCACTATACAAAGGCTACACAAGAAGAGGGCGTAAAGATTTAATATCAATCGTCAATATTAACGACATGATGGAAAATGTAGCACACAAGGTTTGGTCTAAATAAATAATTACATGGATAAGCGGATAGTACAATTTGATTTTGGTTTTGTCGAAATAGAGAGAAACCCAGAAGGAGACACTAAGGTTTGCACTAAATGCAATAAAGATCTGCCAGTTTCTGCTTATTCCAGACACTCAGGAAGAAACTATCCTAGACCAGAATGCAAAGAATGCAACAACAAGCTCAGTAAACTCAGAAATGAACTAAGAGAAATACATGGTATGCCTCCATCTGGATATAAATGTCCAATATGTGGAGGATCAGAAGATGAGATGTCTGGTCAAGGCAACAAAAAGAATGGGGCATGGGTATTAGACCACTGTCATGAAGAAGACAGGTTCAGAGGTTGGCTATGTCATAAATGCAATAGAGGCTTAGGATGCTTCAGTGATGACGTTAATAAACTAAAGAATGCTATTTCTTATTTGAATTTATAAAACACCTCGTTTTAATATACATTGTGATACACTCTGGTGCACAACGATACACTACCCCCTTAACGCCCCATAAACACCCCTACGATCCATCCAAATACAAACACCCCACTACGACCCACAAACCTATATAAAGACAAAGAGATAGCGTATATACATATAAGGATAACACATAGTAAATATAGAAACAAAATATGGTGAAAATGATTGGTTATAAAATGGATAGTGGATTGGCGCTCTTAATTAAATAAAAATAAATAAGTTATTATGAATGTTATAAAGCTAGTATCTATGAGGATTTGCGAGATTATTTTTTATTGTTTTGGTTTTTTGTGGGGTACTATACTGGTTAGGTTTGGGTTGTCTAAGTATGTTGTTAAAGAGGTTAGTGATGAGGAGTATGAGAGGTTGATGAGGGAGGAAATTGACAATAATATAAGAACAATGAACGAACAGGGGCCAAATAACTGAAACAGTGAATGATTTTGGCACAAATAAGTGTTAATTGTGAATGGTTTTTTGCCAAATAAGTAATAAAATTTAAAATAATAAAGAACGAAATAAAAACTTTTTAAAATAAACTGGCCATTGGTGTATTTTGCTCAGGGGTAAATACAACTCAGCCAAATAAAATATTAAAAAAACTAAAATTGTGAATGGTTTTCGGCCAAATAAGCGTAGGTCGGTATATTCGGCGCAAATAAGCGCGACCCCAGGAGTGGGCAGATTTTAATACTTGATTTTTTCTTGTGTGTTTGTATAATTTATAAGCGTATGGATTTTTCTTTACTATTGCTGATCGGCCTGGACGTCATATTATTGGTGGCTATTATTACTACCATAAAGTCGGGAGAATAAAAGCAATAAACAAACTGTGCTTTTCGCTGCCTTTGGATGTCGTTCGAGTTCGTTGGTTCCCTTTCGTATATTCCTGTAACCAAACGAAAGTTTTCGTGCGTTATATTTAAATGATTTTTTTGTCAATTTAGTGTTGACGAGTTTGTGGTTTCGGTGTTATCATTCCGCCGTCATGAATAATAATACTAAACGCAAGCGAGGTCGTCCAGCGGGATCGACCAGTTTTGCAAGGGTTAAGATAGCAGACCTTATTGCTCAACTTGGAACTAACTTTACAATAACTGTTAGTAAGAAGTGGTTAGAGGATATTGGTCTGGAAGTTGATTCGGATAAACCAAACAGAGTTATTGCTGCTGTTGAATCCGAGGAAGATAAAATACAATTCACAATAGAGGATTAATGTTTAAGAGTTTAATAGGACAAGATCAAGTCAAGTCTCGATTGGGCTTTTATGCTAATCTATTTAATGCAGGATATGTCGTTCCCCCGATCATGTTGAATGCAGCAAAGGGGTTAGGCAAGACAGCATTTGCTAAAGAGTTTCATAATGAGACTAAACAAGGTAAGCGAAAGTTTATGGAGATTAATTGCGGCAGCATCAGGAATGCCGAGCAGTTCTTTGAGCAGGTATTCCTTCCGCAGATTGCTGGAAAAGAAGTAACTGTTTTGTTTGATGAGTGTCATGCGCTTCCAAAGGATTTGACTGACATCTTCCTTACCGCCTTTAATGTTGAGGGTGCAAAGAAAAAGACAGTGTCGGTTGCCGAGGGATTCGTTGAGTTCGACTTCCAAAAGCAGATTTATTTGTTTGCGACTACAGAGTTGCATAAATTGTTTGATCCTTTAAAGGACAGACTTACCATTATTGACTTCAAGCAATATACAGATGCCGAGCTTGTAAACATAATGAAAGGAAAGGTTGATTGGATTAACTATGGCAGCGGTGTCGTAGAGTCTATCGTCACTACAGTTCGGGGCAATGCTAGAAGCGCAGTCAAACGCGTGTTGCAAGTTAAGTCATGGTGTGAGCTTGGTAAGATAAGTAATATGTGTCATACCGAGTGGAACAAGATGCAGAAAAAGTTCGGAATCTTACCTTTCGGCTTGACAAACACCGAGGTTCAGATACTTCGGGCATTGAATAAGCGAGGTGCGTGTTCATTACAGATGCTGTCAGCTATTACTGGAATGTCAAGACAAGCCATACAATTAGAAGCAGAAAACAATTTATTACGTAAGGGGTTTATGGATATAGACGGCAAGCGTAAGATCACAACCAAAGGAACAAAAATACTAGAACAAATCAAATGAACGAAAATAAAAAATATATGATATCATCATACGGGACAGACATTGCAGTTGGTCTCCTTGATTCGGAAACTGCAGAAGAAGACATCAACCTATCCCATAATCTATTTAATACACATGTTAACTATCTCTATTATAATGGCGTTCTTAATTTTAACACATTACGTAAGTTCTATCGATACCTAATCAACAAAAACTTTCTAATGCTTTGGACACCAAATAAGACATATAGATCTATACTGCATGAGGCCACAAATAAGGCTCGAAGTGTAATTAATAATGATGTTTGTTTCAGGAATTTCATGCCCGAAATATACCAGCGCGAAGTAGCGACAGCTCACAGGTACGCGGTACGACTAGACAACCAATAAGATTAAATAAGCAAATGCCCACAAAAGCAAATAATAAAATAATGTATTACCTAGGCGATACTGGATGTAAGGATTGGAATCAGGCGCTTGATGATTACCTCGAATGCAAACGAGAGCACCCGCAAATAACTTGGCACGACTTTTACGTCGCCAGAAAAGAGGTGGTGAATTCACTTGACAAGGTAGCAGCGTAACTGTAATTAAATAACAAACAAATAACAAACAAATAATGAACTTAGATCAAGAACAAAAAGATTATCTACTAAAGGTAGAGTCCGAAATAAGCAAAATGTTTTATGAGATTCAGGACCTATTATCAGATGAGACAAATAACCTTATGGCCGACGGCCTCGATGCATTGTCCGCCGAGGTGATACCCTTATGGGAAGAGAAGATACTTAGTGAACCAGACACATGGATAAAAGAGTGACCCAACATTAAGGTCATATGATACTATCATCAGGTCATGAATAAAAAAGATTAAAAAAAACAAAAAAAGGGGTTGACTCATACCCGCTTTCTATTATACAATCCTCTCAACATGAAAACAGCAGTTAAAACAACAAACATTATCGCATCCGACAACCTCGAAAGCTCAGTCATGGGCATGGATGCTCAGGGAATGGACATGGCAACATTCTTTTTCCGTGATAAGATATACAATAACAAAATCGAGGCAGTCGTGCGAGAGTATGTGTGCAATGCAATAGACGAACATAAAAAGTTTGGTATTGATAAACCAGTTGATTACACCCTGACAGAAGATAATACTTTTAAGGTGCGTGATTATGCTGGTGGTCTATCAGAGGATGGTGTGCGTAAAATCTTTGGCATGTATTTCAGGTCAACCAAGTCAGGATCAAACGAATCAATCGGTGGTTTTGGAGTTGGCTCGAAAGCAGGTCACGCATATACTGATTCTTTTAATATCCTATCGCATCACGATGGTCAGGCTACTACTTACGTGTGTGCGTTGGGTGGTGGTGACAATGGTGTGCCAGTAGGTCATATCTATAAGATGGGTTCTGTTCCAAGTGACGAGACTGGAGTAGAGATCAGCCTGACAGTTAAAGATGATGATTGCAAGGAGTTCGGTCATGAAATGAAAATGTTTCACATGAAGTCACATGGCAATATCAGGCTATCCATTGGCAATAACGTATTCGAAAGAAACGAAATCGTTTGTCAGGTGGAGAAGGATGGTTTAATCATTCGGGTATGTGAGTCAATGGATCTAGAAGAGAACTTTCCTAATTTTGGTCGTGGGCTTAATAGGAACCATGCAGCAAGGACAAAGGTGATTCAACCTATCCACATCAAAATGGGTGACGTATCTTATGGTGATTTAAAAGAGAAGATTGATAGTCTTAGTGATTTTATGGTCGCAGAGGGATACGTTGCGTCAATCGAATGTCCAATCGGATCTCTTAATATTCCTGTAAGCAGAGAGTCAATCAGTGATACCAAGCCTAACCAAAAGTATTTAGCTAAAGTGAGCGATGTCTTTCATGCTTTCCTGAAAGAGCAATTCAAAGATTACACCGAGATTTCCACGCCTGAATTACTTGCCAAGGTATGTGATGGTGAGAAAGCCCAGAATGTGCGTAGTGTCTTAAAAACAAAGTTCTTTACTTGTGGTTGGAAAGATTTGCTTGGTGATAACTTAGGAGGCTTTGCACAGAATGTTTCTGTCCACTCACATCAGGAAGTCAAGAAGTTAAGTGAAGTAGAGCATCAGGATGGCAAACCTATCCTTGTAGAGACTGTCAATCAGAAGTCTGCTGACTATTGGATTGATAAGGTAAATAACTTCGCAGAAGCAAGTAAAAAGAAATACTTTGTTTTCAAGATTCCTAAGTGGCGTAAAAGTTTCTTTGAAGATGCTGCTTTCCGTGCCGAGATTGAGAAAGACTTCACCATCATCGAAGCTAAGAAGCTACCATATCCAAAGAGCAAGTCTACTTCTAAGAAGTCAGATAGTGCAAACGTGGTATGGAGTAGAGGATCTAATATCGGATTATTCGATGCACTTACCCTGCATAACAGGATAATGAAAGAGAATGACCACAAAGTGGTAGCAAGTATCGAGGATGCTCAAAAGCAAATCAAAGCATTTAGAAAGGATCTTAGTTGCGTCAAGGTTCTAGGTATGATTACTATTGCAGCCAAGAAATCAGTCTATAGCACTTACAATAATTGTGTTTCTAGTTACTTCATCAATGCCAAGGCACTCAAAGAAGGAATGAAAGAATTAGGTTATTACTTCGAGGCTGATCATGATTGGGTGATGTTGTCTCAGAAGCTTCGTGCTACTGTTCAAGCTAAACATGACAATGATAGAATTTGCAAATGTATGGCTCATGATAATTCTGAATGCCTGAGTGATAAAACAAAGGATTTAATCATGCTTTCAGAGAGAAATAAAACTCGCTGGACTAAAGCAGTAGAGCAAGCTAAAAAGAGAAATACATTAAGCAAACTAATATTAGAGCAACTCAGTTCTAGTTGGTATTCACAATTTAAATATATGACCCGCAAAGAACTTCGCTATATCCTTACATCTCCAATCGAAACTAAGTAGTTGACAAACCAACCCGAAAACAGTAAAATACACGTATCATGAATTACATCATAAACAGCACCGCAATCGTTTTCTTCTTTGACAATAAGCCTGTCAAGGTAGAGAAGACCGCACCAGAATACACACGCATCCTCGCAGCATTTGATTTGCCGTCAGGAGAACAGGAGGAAGCAATCAATACTATCCTCAACGAGAAAACAGGAGAATATGAGAAGGATGGATTTACCATCTCGCCTGAGTCAGTATCTTACGATGGGGAAACCTTACCTGATGTGCTTGCTAATAAAGTCAGGAGCATAGCATCCGAGGGATTACCTGTCAAGCTATTCGCTAACTTCTGGGAGAACCTAAACAATAACCCTTCTGCCAGTTCAGTCAGGGAGCTATATGACTTCCTTGCATACAAAGAACTACCTATCACAGAAGATGGATTCTTTATTGCTTATAAGGGAGTAGCATCCAATGGTCTATCAGTCCACGGCAATACTAAAACTAAGGTATTGCAGGGCATTGTAGATGACAATGGTAAAATCCAAAACAATGTTGGTGATACTATTGAAGTCAAGCGTTGGGATGTCGATGACAACCGAGACAACGGATGCAGCTTTGGCTTGCACGTAGGCTCGATGGACTACGCCACCACATGGGGGCAGAAAACCTTAGTGGTTAAAATCAATCCAGCCGATGTCGTTAGTGTCCCAACTGATTGCGGATGCCAGAAATGCCGAGTATCCAAGTATGAGATCATTGACGCATACGAGAATGAGATTAAGAACGCCATTACAGATTCAGAGGGTAACCCAATGGAGTCAGTAGAGGCAGCCGAGTATGAGGATTTCCTACGTAGCATTGATCAGTTCTGTATTGAGAAAATGGATGAAGGTCTGCGCTACCTTAGAGTAAGGGCTATTCAGGAGATGGGAGACTTTGAAGAAAGACCTAGCCGAGTCAGGGTTCTAGATGGTCTAAGTGAGCTTGGATACTATTGGGATAAGGATTCTGATGGTGAGTTTGTAGTTGACCTGAACGACTAAATTTGGCACACTGTTTGTGCATCATGTGACATTCCCTGTTCGTCCTGTAGTGTGGACGAGCAGGGGATAACATAAACCAAACTAAATACAATGGAAGAAACATACATAGTAGCATGGACAGTCCGACCTCATCGACTTAAAAGCGGTCACCAATCCAGTTTCCACCAAGATTATTGGGAGCGTTGCGAGACGTTAGAAGAAGCTCAGGAACTATACAATAAAGTAATGGAAGAACTCGACCCGCTCAATGAAGACCAAAAAATATACACAGCATCAATAGCAAAAGAAATACAATCAACAGAATCATGAAGAAAAAACTAATGACATTCCACATATCAATAGAAGCTGAAACTCCAGTGAAGTTCCTCGATGCGATGGAAGAAATAACAGCAACAGTATTAAATAACAAAATCGCAGATCATCAATTGATGGACGGCAGTTACCAAATAGGCACATCGAACATAGAAATATATGAACAGGATGACGTAGAACTAGAAAGGGTATAGCTGTAAATAGCAAATAGACAAATAGACAAACTCAGGCTAATCACCTGGGTTTTTTTGTTTTATTAAACAATCATAAGTCATTCATTATCAACGAGTTAGGGCCGAGCGGGGGGCACCCCGACGTAAGTCGTTGAGTATCAATGAGTTATGGCATGTTAGGTTTCGTTAGAGAGAAGTTAGCCTCGCCCCCGCCGACATACTGGACGGCAGTGAAAAAAGTGGGGACGAGACTACTATGCCTTCTGTTAGATGTTAGTAATCCTCTTGCTCTAACCGATCATCTTCACAGCACTCACATAAAAAACTGTTTTGATTTATTAGATCTTGGGTAGTGCCACTCATGAAGCGGACAATGTCGCCGTTGGGTGTGAAGTATCTTACCTTGTCACTGTTAACGTCTTCAACCGATGCCTTGTCATAGCACTCGCTGCATTTTACGTGCATTCCTATTACTTTAGTCATTTGTTTTATTTTGTTATCTTCATCATATCAAGTGCCAGATTATCGATGTGCTGATACAACTCGTCACCATCACAGGACGAGAATGGTTCCCATGCGTTATCCTCTAAAAAAAGATTTTGTTTATTGTGATCCCAATCAAAGAATTCCTCTGGTATTGGATCACATAGATAATGAGCAGATGATCTTATTATTGCTTGTTCTTTTGTCATTTGTTTTATTTTGTTAGGTTAGAACATTCTGGACATACGCCATCCTCGGATGCTCCGCAATTTTCAAAGCTGTCTCCCATATCGTAGTTACAATTTTCGCAATTCATCTTTTGTTAGATTAGAACCATGCAGAGTAGTAAACCTTCTCACCCTTGGCTAAGAGTGTATCAGCTTCTTTTATAAAAGCAAGTGTTTTCTCCTTCTGGTATTCATCATACCTTGAATCGCCACCATAGAAGAAGCCGTGAGTCTCTGGTAGTTCGTCATTGGCAACAGCAGCCTCTAGCTGTTCGATGTCATGAGCGTTAAGCTCAAGCTCTGAACAGTTCCATTCTCCTGCGCCTCCTTTGTCTACCCATAGGTTCTGCATCCATCCATCAAGCGCATTGTGTTTGCGCCAGTCTTGAATCGTGTTGCATTCTCCGTCCTTATCTTTCGTGTATGCTTGTTGATCTAATCCCATTTTTTATTTTGTTCTATTTGTTAGTGTTTGTTTTGTTGATATATCCATATTAAGAATATAGAAATTGTCAAAAGTATTGTTATCATGGCGGTATTTTAGCAGGAAACTGGCTCGATGACAAACCCCGATTTATCTTTTTTCGCAAGCCCCTTTTCAATGAGACCAACGACAACGCCTTTCTTGTCCAGGAAACGCAAGTCACTCTCGTCTCCGTCTATTACTTCGTAGCCGTTCCATGTAGTAGGTAAGGAACCACGGAAAACGATTGCGACGTTTCCACCTTGTGCTAGTATCATTGCAAGCTCAAGGTCTGAGCTTTCTTCACTGCGTGAAAGCGTTAGAGAATAGTTTTCTGGTAACTCACCCGCAAGGAACTGTTCCATGCGTTTTCTGCTCTTGGTATAGTCGTAAAAGATTTGATCTTTAAACCGATCAAAGACATTCAAGCCTCCAAAGTGTTTCATGTTTTCCCACGGCAAGTCACTCGTTAGATTGAGACGGAAGCAAGATTGCATTTCCTTACGTGCGGCAGACTTAACAGCTTTTGTTATCTCGTCAGCAAGTTGAGTCATGAAGTTTTCACGATCCTTAAAGATACGAATTGTTTTCTTTATTCTCGCGTCTTGAACATTCTTCATTGCTCCGCGTCCTGCAGTATTCAAACAAGCCATTGCACAGCCCTTGCTTGCCCACCTGCACACGTTGTAGCCGCTTACTTTACTTGGCGCAAGGTGAATGCCGAATGTTTTCCATCCTTTCTTTTCTCCCTTGGCAGTCTTACTATTTCCAGTGTTGAGTATCTTTTGCATATCAGTATTTTATCAGTTTGGGTTAATTAAGTCAATGGTTATTTTTAGAGGTTAAAGCCTAGTGTGTCAAGAGCTGCGCTATGAGATACTTTGCCCTTACTTGAACCATCCAACTCTTGCCAGTTCTGAATCTTACCCTTAGCATCAGCAGGGAAAATGAATGTCTCAGAGCCTCCGTGGTCAAGTGCTAGATCAATAGAAGACACAACAACAAATTTTGTTTGGCGTTTTCTTTTAGTCTCTCCGCTTGTATCTATAAATCTAACGGGTGAAGATAGCTTGTAGAGTTTGGCATCCCCTCTGAAGTCTTCAGATACGTCTTTGATTAGCTCGGCAGTGTTTGGCTTTGTCCTTGTCATGGCTGCATTATAGCAGAATGGCGAACCGTAGCAAGTGTTTTTTAATCTTTTTTAATTCTTTTTCTAACAACGTTTTTATCATGCATAACTCGTTCATTATCAACGACTTACGAGCGGGTGCCTCCCGCCGCGCCGTAACTCGTTCAACATCAATGACTTATGACTGTTAGATGCTGTTAGTAAAAAACCCCCGCCCTGTTAGGGGCGAGGGCTGCGCTTCGCTGGAGTTGTTAGGCTGGCAGCACCAGACCAGTCTCGTTGTCGACTGTTAGGTTTGGCGAGTGACCTGCGACGCGGTCAAACACGCTCTGCATATTCATAGTTCTGCTAGGCAACTTGGACATGTCGCTGCCCTTGAGGTGCTCAGTGCAAGCGTTGTAGAGGTTCCACAAGTGGTTGCCCTTGAACTCCGCGTGGCGAGGTGCTTCGAATTCTTTCGCGGTCTTGTATACGTCACGGGCAGAGAATGCCTTAGCGTCTACAAGATCAATTAGGAGATCCGATGCTTGTTCGCGGTTGATCTCGGTTTTCTGGTAAGCGCCGATGCGTTCAGCCATGTCAGTCCAGTGAGAAGTGACGCGAGACATAGCGGTAGACAGAACACGCGGCAGATCTGTTAGGATGCGCGAGGTGTGACGACGGGCAAGCTTCACATCAGAAGAGAAGCAAAGATTATCACAGACAAGCATCTGGTTACCGATACAGATGGCAGAGGCAAATGCCTTGTCATGACTGTTACGAAGACCAAGGACAAGATTTCGATCATCGCCCTCGATGCCCTTGCCAGTGATAGCAAAGCCGCCGAAGTAACGAAGGTCACCGCGAGACAAACCATGCTCTTCATCAGTGATAGAAAAACCAGCACGGTCAAGAGCTTTGCGGGTATAGTCTACCAGCGTCGCGTGTGGGATTGGAGTGTGGGTATCAGTTCCTGCTGGCGTGTGGAGCTTGGCAAGATCTGAGGCTTCGATTGGGCTTTTGGACATTATTAGTGACATAGTATTTTTTTTCTAGTTTGGATTAAGTGCGCCTTTCGTGACTGCAGAGACATTATAGCCTAAAAGTTTCTATTGGACAAGCACTTTCGACATAAAAAACGATTTATTTTCACATGTTCCACGGAATGTTCCACGCAGCTGGGATTTAGAAAGTGCCAAATAGACTGTTAGACGTTTCTGTTATTGCAAGCCATTGAGTATCAATGAGTTACGATTCTGTTAGGGTACGTAAGTCACTCAGTATCAACGACTTACGGCGCGGCGGGGGGACACGGCTCCTAACTCGTTCAGTATCAATGAGTTACCACAGTTTCCAAACGACCAACAGAAAACAGAATATTAGTATCACTTCCATCTGTTAGTTGTATTTATCGTCCTCACAGATAGCCTTAGCCATTGCCAAGAAAGACATTACCACCAAAGTTGTTAGAGTGGTGAATAATGTTAGAAAAGCCAACGCGTGAATTATTGTGTGAATCATGTTAGTAGTATTTGTCTTCTTTCATTTCTTCCAGTAAGTCTTTGATTAAACAAAGCACAAACATAACTACGCTAACCACCCAAAAACAAATGAGTGTTATGCCTCCGATTATTAGTATTTCTTTCATGATGGTGATAGTATTTCTGCTTCTGGTTCGTTGTCAAAGACATCAACGAGAAAGGGGAATGGTAAGTCTTCTAAACTAAACATTATTTCCTGTTGTCTATCAAAGAGCTTGTCCCTGTCTTCGTCTATTATTGTTATTTGTATTCTGGTTTGCATATTATTATTCTCCTATAAACATTCCGCCTCCGAAAAAGCCTTCGTGGCTGACCTCTCTTGCTTTAGCTTTGATCTTCTTAGCAGTGCCTCTGACAAGTGAGTCGTGGTGATTGATGTATGGTTCTGTTAGTTCTACTACCTTGGCGTATAGTTCTAGAGATGTCGAGATGAACATACCTAGTTTAAGCTCCTCGCTGTTGGTTATTTCAGCGGCTTTGAGCAGATCATTATACTGATCTTTTGTTAGCACGTTTTTTACATGCATTCTTTGGCTTTGTGCTTTTGTCATATCTTTTCTCCCTGCGTTGTTTAAGCTGTTTGGATTACAATACATATTATGGGCAGATGGCTGTTACTTGTGCAATTGAAAAACCTACTTCCTCACCATCCTCAGTGGTTCCCCAGAATGGGCGATGTGGGTTGTTAGGGTATACTTCATCGACTATCACGGGTTGACCGCAAACGATAACCATAGTCCCAACCTTAATGGAGTTAGTGAGTTCTGTGTCTTTCATAGCTGTATTGTATCAAGTTGGTATAATTAGGCAAGCACTTTATGCACTTCTCTGTCTTTAAATTCAATTACTTTTTCTCTGTGTCCGAAGTAACCATTATCATCGACAATAGAAAGAGCTAGGTCAATACCGTCATCTTCACGACTCCTCTGTAAAAGAACGCGGGTGCGTACATCCCAGTTTAAAGATTCTTTAACGTAAATCTTTAATTGGGCATCTATAGGAAACTGCTCTTGATCGATACCCTGTGTAAAGATATTTTTATAGTACATACCTCCAGATGGGGAGATCGCTACTTTGCCAATAGAATTATCTTTCACCCATTTGCCTGTGTTAGTTTTGAATAGTTCACGGGCATGGTGTATTATTCTCTCTTTTTGTGCTTTGGTTAATTTCATATTGGTTAAGTAGTTCATGCATACATTATACCATAATGGACTAGCGAAGCAATACCTTTTTAATCTTTTTTTAGTTGCTGATTGCGTCAATGCGGCTCATGTGGATTTCTTCTTCGTGTCCGTCTTGATCAATCCCGATGATGGTATTTTCTGAATACCAGACTTCTTCGACGTAGTAAGAAGTCAATCCGACGATCACCATCGAGCCGACTTCTATCTTTTGTTGTGGTAGTGTTTCCGTTTTCATGGCTGCATTATACCAAATTGGAGCAAATAGGCAATACCTTTTTAATCTTTTTTTAATGTTCCACAGAAATGTTCCACAGGCATCTGTTAGACGTTGTAAGTCATTGAGTATCAACGAGTTACGAGCTGGCTGGAGGTGCCCCGCCGTAAGTCGTTCAGTATCAACGAGTTACGTAGGGTGTTAGAAGCTGTTAGTCGTAGCCGTAGATAGACCCCATAACATGGTAGTCGGCAATGGCGGAGGCGGCTTCGTCACGCTCGTCAGTCTGACCCTCGGCAAACCAGCGATCCCAGATCTCCTTCTGGTCATCTGTTAGGTGAGCGAGGCAGGGCGGTGTCGTGCGATAAAAACCGCAGTCATAGGCATGGTCTTGAATCTCTTGATCAGTCATAGTGTTAGGTAGTGGTTAGAGGTTGCTCCCCCCGTGGGGGAGCGGTTAGGGTGCTAGTAGGCGGGTTGAGCCGCACCCTGCGGTGAATACTGCGGTGAATACTGCGGTGAATATGCGGTGATTAGTGAGCGTCATCGAGGAACGGCTCGGAGGTGTCAGCCTCGTTACAAGCTGCGATCCAATCCTGGTAATCCTGAACATCGAAGTCAGAGGGGAACTGAGCATCGAAGTTGGCTTGATCGGCAGCGGTAGCGGTGGTAGTGTTGTTCGTTTCCATGACAGAATTATACCAGAATCTCGCTAATAGGCAACATCTTTTTGCATCTTTATCCACTTTTTTTTGTGTTCCACGGAAATGTTCCACACGCGCCTGTTAGATTTATTGCTTACATAACTCGTTCAGTATCAACGACTTACGGCGCGGCTGGGGGTGGGGGCTCGTAACTCGTTGAGCATCAATGACTTACAGAGCTTTTTTCTGTTAGAGTGGTGGAGCGTAGGGGATTTGAACCCCTGTCTCTAACAGCAAGCTGTTAGATCGAATACCAGTTCGCCCCTGTTAGATGTTAGGTAGCTCACCCCACGATGCCTAGGAGATCGTGAGGCAAGCTATTCCCAACACTACTTAGAAAACTGTTAGGCGACTACCTCAATTCCTGCTAGATGAAGTGTGCGATACTTCTCAAAGCCGTGATCGTCAATGTCGGTGGCTAAGACCTTGAGGCAGCGTTTGCCATTCTTCTTAGCGTTCCAAACATCCTCGACAGCGTGGATTTTAAAGGTGCGCTCCTTGTCTCTGCGAACGCTAGACTTCCCTTGGTTGATATATCGAACAGTTCGATCCTTGAGAAGGTTTGCGATTTCGAGGACGGAGGCGGTTGTGCTTGTGTTGGTATTTGCGATTTGCATAGTTATATTATAGTTGGTTTTTGCGGTTGAGTCAATCCCCTTTTTGAGGATTGTGAGATTATTTAGTGCTTTTAAAAAGTCCATTTGTTTTTAGTGGTTAAGACAAGCCTAGAGCATTGCCGTATTTGTCGAAGGTATTGCGGACAACCTTAGTTATTCCAGCAGAACCCCAGCGCATATTGGAGCGGAACTCTTTGACAGTTTCGCCATCAGAGTTTTTCACAAGGATTCTCCAAGTGCCAGTTGAGTTTCCTTCATCCCAAGTGAACCCTCGCTTTGCTTCAAAAGCGTTTAGGGTATCAAGATCAACGTGAAGGGTTTCGAACCAAGGAGTTTTTTTTGTTTTAGTTTTATTCATAGTAGTGTTTTTTCTATTTGTTAAGGGTTGATTTCTTCGTAGCGAGTGCCAAACGGATCTTGGACTCTTACCGACCAAGGGGAATCCACAGAGCTAATGTCGTAGCTATTTTTTAAGGAGCTAATAGCATCATCAAGAGATTTTTCTCCGAGGATTATGTTCTCATCAATTAGAACCTCGTAGAGGTCACGGATTGAAGAATAACGGATAACGAGATTGCCAGATGGCATTTTATTTTTTACAGTAGTGTTCATAGTAGTGTTTTCTATTGGTTAATGGTTTAAGTTTTGGAAAGCTGATTGCTCATAAAGGAGTTGCACCTTCGTCTTCCTCTCCTACCGCTTGTGCCGTAGTATCCTCGGATTTCTCGGAGTATGTGAGAGGCTATCTTACTTGCTAGAAGAATGAGCCGTTTGTAGTGTTTTGATTGTTGCTCCCCCTTAGGGAGCTTTTGGGAAGTCTTAAGTTGGTTGAACCCTTCCCTCTCTTGCTTGACTATATTATAGCAGAAAACTCGATTTTTACAAGCATATTCGACCTAAAAAAACGTTTTTTTTCGCTTTTTAACTCATTGGTTATCAACTAGTTAAAATGTTCCACAGAATTGTTCCACAGAGCTAGTTCGAATTTCCTTCGCCTTTCTAAACCTTTTCGCACTTTGCCGCCAGCCATGCGGTACATTGGCAGCACCTCAGAAACGCTCTGATAATTTCCATCGTTTAAACGCCCCTCCTGTGAGACAAGCTGATATAGTGCGCCCCTTCCGCAGTTGTATGTGAAACTTGTTAGAGCAGCAAGTTGATTATCTGTTAGAGGGACTTTGACTATAGAGAGAACCACATCTTTGTATTCGTGCAATTCCTTTTCTAACAAGTCGCTTGCTTCCCTCTCGGAGATTACGCCCTTAGATACTGCAATGCCTGTGTGACCATAGCCAATAGTTCGCTTGCCACCGCAACACGTATACGCCTCTGCGCGATAGCTCTCGAAATGTTTTACGCCTTTTAGCATATCATACCAAGCCTTGTTTATGTTAGGCGCAAGCACCGCGCTGTTAGGTTTTACCAGTACAGGTCTGTTAGGCTTCACCAGCACAGGTGTGTTAGATAGGGCTGATGTAGTAAGGGCGATTAGAAGTAGTAGCGTTTTCATGCCCTAATTATACTCTAACAGTTCAGGTTTGTGAAGCTTTTTCTTTGCTTATTTTACCCCATGTAAGTCCTTCAGTATCAACGAGTTACGATCTTTCTAACAGTCATAAGTCACTCATTATCAACGAGTTACGGCCCCTCGGGGGGTGAGGCGCCCTAAGTCGTTGAGTATCAATGGGTTACAGAGGTTTTTCTGTTAGATGGCAAAACCCCGCCCCCCACACTACTAGGGGACGAGGCACAATTACCACTATGAAAAAGCTGTTAGATGTTAGATGAGCGTGGTGACGTATAGACCTTGATGCTCACCCTTGAGGTTGTCTGTTAGAGTGGCATAGCCATTGTCGTCTGCTGCTGCTCTAACGTATTCATGCAGTGCGTCTATGTCGAGGCTCATCTTCCTTGGTTGGCTTGGGTAGTTCCACACTATACGTGTGCCTGACTGAGCAAAGCGCATGATGCTGGCTAGTGTATCCTCTAACTGATCGCCTGTCTCTTGGACGTTCAACACGTTAGACACAAGGATCACTGAGTATGTATCATTAGAGGTGGCATTAGGCACGGATAGATCATAGCCATCAATGCTATACTCTTGTGCGCTTAATCTGTTAGACCAGTAGTTATCCTTGCCACATCCGAAGTCTAACACATCATCCTCATGCTTACTGATAACGTGATCTAGTGCATAGTGATATACTCTAGCCTTAGGCGTGAAGTTCTTACGGTATGTCTTGGTGCGTGAATCATTGTGTGCTTGCCACATAGCACCGCCCCAGCTTTTAGGTTCTTCTGTCATGCTGTTAGGTGTTAGTAGTTGACGTATTCCATGACTGTATCATAACGGAACTGACCATCGTCATTCATTTGGTCTAGCTCTTCATCGGTAGCCATGCGACCTTCGACCTTGGCTGTCATGATGTAAGCATCGCAGTAGTCGGGGTAGTCGCGATGGTCTACGCCGTCAATTTGGATGTCTTCGATTGGGGCGGTATATGCTCCTCTGTCGGAGTGATTGAATGTGAATTGATTCATAGTAATTATATTCTGTTAGTGGTTAGTAGTGATTAGTGCGGGTTGGCTCGTTAGCGAGTAGGATACAAGCCTTATTGATGTCCCCATGTGTGAAGCGTTCTCCGTTTATGGTTATGTAGTATCCACGGCATGAGACGGCAGAGAAGTTGCCAGATTTAAAGTAGACAGTGGCAGACCATCCAGCTTTATCATCATGGATAGATCTCTCAACGTGTGAGAAGGTAGGATACCTGCGGAAGTCAAATGCTGTCATGCTATTGTATGCGAGGTGGAAGGCGTTGAGCGGTGGTGTAGTGTATGCTTTCATAGTGATTTTCTTTCTGGTTATATTTTACAGTAATTCTAGTTGCCTTGCAAGATGTTTCGACACTTATTTTCAGCATCTCTTTTAGCCTTCATGACCATCTCACGCTCACGCTTGATCTGGAACTGACGCTCACGCTCACGCTGACGCTCAAGATTCTTGTTAGCGTTGGCGACCATCTCAGTGAGGATGTGCTGAACGTTAGGATTAGGAACTGGTGAAAGTGATGTAGTGTTTCTCTCTTGCATGGTTGTATTATACCACCAGAGCCGAAAAATGGAAGCAGAAACTTCATATATTATCATCTT
>Ga0228652_1000469_pt1 | contig 19460 bp, 23 predicted proteins | sample 64DmetaG_FD_183030 | JGI IMG/M metagenome (GOLD analysis project Ga0228652, IMG submission 183030) | Seawater microbial communities from Monterey Bay, California, United States - 64D | ecosystem: Environmental > Aquatic > Marine > Coastal | place: USA: California | collected 2016-10-05
GCATGTCCAGCGACGGATTACGGCTGACCTTGGCTGCTCTATACACTCAGCGGAAAAATTGGGTCATTGATTTTATTGAATAATAAGCCAAACACGCTGTTTGGAAACGCCATGTTTGAGTTTTTTGTCAAACACGCTGTTTGGAACAGGAGTGTTTGGGTATTTGCAAATAAACGCCGTGTTAACACCGTAAGTTCAAACAGCGTGTTTGACCTGAGCATTGCTGTCTCACGCCACTCAGTGCTGACTTTTTATAGGGCAGATTTGCTGTGTTTGTGTTGGGATGGATTGCAAAGATGACAAAAAATCTGACCCTGATAAGCACCTAGGCGTCGTTGACTGTGGTCAGCAGTCTGGCAAATCTGAACCCATACATCAGAATGAGAAAGCAGACGAAGAAACCAGCCATGTCACCGATAACGTAACCGGAAGCAATTGAGAGGTTTAACTCGTGCGCATGCAGCGCAGTCATCCCAACGCTATTAAACAATGAACTAAACAAAGCTATTATGCCAAAGTATTTCCAATTCGGAATCCCACGCTTCGTGGCAAGATCAGGAAATACTGCTTTCGCAAACAAAAAGCCTAACAAGCATGCCAAGATGTTACCCAACGGCGACCATAGGTCCAGAGTAATGCCTGCCTGGGCACTCACCACCATCATCAAATATGCTGCGGGCAATAAATAGATAGCTGCTCTCCACCCAAAAAACCAAAAAGACAGCACCCTTATGCCATGAGGCAAGAACAATAAACTGACCTCTAGAATGACGTTATTCAAAAGCATCTGCTGGAGCGGAGCAATAAAACCGAGCACGAGTGAATACGCCGTAATGTAAGCAACGCTCACGATCAGAAAGTTCTGAATATGCTCTTTCAAGTATAGTGCGCCCTGCTCTGCGTTTATGCGCTTTAGCCTACGAGAGTGTATAGGCCGCGCTTCTTGCCACCTTTAGCAATTTTGCCCAAGTTCTCAAGATTTTTCAGCGCCCGAAACAGCGAGGGGCGAGAGTAAACGTTATTCAAAGGATGCTGCAAAATGTCCTTTGTGCTTACCAGTGTTGTATCACCGGCTAAATCAGCGACCGAGCTCAGAACAGACTTCTCGATAGCTCCGATATCTCGGATACCAAACTCAGCTTCCATATCGGCAAGCATGATCTGCATTTTTGCGATATTCTTAAGAAGTAAACTCATAACAGGTTTCGTCTCCATGTGTTGCTGTGTTGTTGGTGAAATAAGTCTTAACATAATTCCATATCGGGTTGCAAAGTATAGCGTAAGTATACTATTGAGACCTCATTCATGAGTTACCCCAACTTTCCTGTCGATATTATCAAGTGCTTTAGGCTGGGCTTTCTGATGAAAAGCTTGGCCTTTTTTATGATCAGCTTAATACTCTTCTGCCAGCATCACCGTTAGCACACGGGCAGTAATGGTGGGATCATTTGGATCAGGCGAGTGCATCTGCAAGTCTAGATCGTAATAGTCAAACTTCCAAAAGAACGTGTCACCTGAGAGCTTGATGGCCCCAAAGTCATACTCCGCATATGGGTCGTTGTCTGGTGTAAAGCCATCGAAGTCCTCCACAGCGATTAACAGCTCTGCCACTGTGAGTGGATCGTAGGCCAACACGCCCTGAGTGAGTATCCAGCGACAATGATCAAGACGCTGCCGCGCCCGATCATTAAGTACTGCTATTTTAGCTGTGTTTGCGTCAGGCATTTGCAGCGGCCTTGGCCGCCCCCGGTTTGATCCGTGGTTGCCTCTCTGCTACTCGGGTAATGGCCGCGTCCAACTCCCCTGCAGCAACTGCATTGAGGAATGCATCTAGAACCCCAGCGACTTCACCCAATGACTTCACAAACACCGCGTTGTTGGTGCCATCTGCTGCGATCACACGCGCCCCATAACGGCACTGCACATACCACCCACCGTCTTGCTCAAAAAACCACGGGCGCACACGGCGATGCGTTTTGATCAGCTGTGCTTCTCCAAACTCATCCTTGATCCATTTGTGTCGTTCAACGCGATGATCTTCTTTTTTAAGTGCGGCTGCGTGCACAAGTTTTTGTTCTTTGAGCCCTGCTACGAGTTTGTCACGTCGTGCTATGATGGGATCGCGTTTGGTGCTGCGATCAACTGTCTTGAATGTAAGCTTTGCGAGATGTGTCATGTGCGCTCCTAACTGTTTGGTTACAGCTAAAGCGTATGTTCAGACTTAATGCAGAGCTACCGGAAAGACGCCCAAGATACTGATTATATGTAATAATATTAGATTTTGGGGTAATGCGCAGATAAGTGCAGCATTGAGTATTACCTGTAATGTTTACACATACTGCTCCTAACTCGATAGGAAACGGTGGCGCTCGTCGCTCCTGTAGATAAATTGATTGCAGCCATACTGATCGACGTCCTTGACTTGGCAACTGTGAAGTATTTATTGCCGAGCATGACTGATCTCTCAATCCTGCCCCTTGATGACCTCACCATCGATGAAGCTTCACGGCCGAAAGCGCCTAAGGTTGCAGCAGCCACAGATATGCACCGCCGCCAAGGTCAGCAGCTTGCGGCAATCCATCGTCATTATCTTATGGAGATGGCACAGATTGGTGCGGTCTTGGAGAGGATCGAAGCGAAAGATACTCCACCAGAGCACCTGAAGAAGATTGTGCTTTCACTTGATATGGCCGAAAACTTTCGAGCGTTTGGATCACTTTGCGGGCGTGAATGCCAAGTCCTGAAGTTCCATCATGACATCGAAAGTTCAGACATGTTCCCTCGAATTAAGGCAGCAGGAGGTGGCATGTTCCAGCAGATTGTAGCCAAACTGCTTTCAGAACATGAGGTAGTGCATGAATTGATCATTCGCCTCAGCCGAGCCGCAGACACGTTGGCTACAAATCCAAGCGAAGCTAACTTCATTGGTGCCTCACATGTATATCGAAAATTAGAAGAAGTTGTGCGTTCTCATTTTGGTTACGAGGAGGCAGAATTGGAGGAAGCGATCGGATATTATCTGGGCGGCATATAAAAGTGCCAGCAAATAGTATCGTGATTGAGACCAGCTTTTAGGACTACTTTCCTTAAATGACCACGCCCACAAAAAAAAGCGTCTAACGGTTTGCTCCGCTGACGCTGTCTTTCTGTTAAGTCTCTGTCTGTTTGATTAAGTTCGTTTGAGCCTTTATTGATGTTCTGTGTTCTTTTGAACCTTCGTTAGTTTGAACAACAGCTCGTGAACAAGGATGTGCCAAGACCTGCGCCTTTGGCATCTGTGTTGTTCTACCTGCTCAGGTGTTTGCTGCGCGAAGGGGCTTAGCCACGCTCCATCATCTGCAAATCACCGCTTGCCTCATATGCAGCCTGTTGTGTGTGTAATGCCTGTTGTGCCTGCTTTAGCCAGAGTGGGCTGGCCGCCCTTTGAATTCGATGTGCCTGTTGTTGGGTGTAGTTGTCGTTGGGCGCAAAGTTTAACTGTGCACTATCCCAGCAAAGGTTATCTGAGATGGTGTCACTGCCCATGCGCCAGTATTCGTGGGTGACATTGTCCGTCGTCAGGGTTTTTGGAACCAAAGGCGGCCTAACCTAAGAGAGAGTTTGGCTCATCTGGTTGATTTGATTATGCGGCTCGCAGGCGGTGATGCAAGCGTCGCGTTTCGAGCGTCTTTTGTTTGATCCTTTCACGTTGTTTTAGAATGGCTTTGTCACGTCCGAAGTAGACGTCCGCGGGTGTGACGTTGTTGATGCTCTCGTGATAGCGCTGATGATTGTAGTGGTCGACGAAGGCTTCGATCTGGGCTTCGAGATCACCTGGTAAGAAGTAGTTCTCCAGCAGGATTCGGTTCTTCAATGTCTGATGCCAGCGTTCGATCTTGCCCTGGGTTTGCGGGTGATACGGCGCACCGCGAGAGTGCTTCATGCCTTTGTCCTGCAGCCATGCGGCCAGATCGCCAGAGACGTAACTAGAACCGTTGTCGCTGAGCAGTCGTGGCCTGTGGACGACATGAACTTGGTCACAGCCGGATGCCTTCAATGCGAGATCCAACGTATCTGTTACGTCCTCGGCCCGCATGTTGGTGCACAGCTTCCAAGAGACGATATAACGGCTGTAATCGTCCAGAACCGTGCTGAGATAGAACCAGCCCCATCCCAGTACCTTGATGTAGGTGAAGTCGGTCTGCCAAAGCTGATTGATCGCAGTCGTTTTGTCTTTGAACTCATTGGCTGCTTTGATGACGATGAAGGCAGGACTGGTGATCAGATCATGTGCTTTCAGGATCCGATACGTCGAAGCCTCTGATACAAAGTAACTTTCCTTGTCAGTGAATGTCACCGCCGCCGCACGTTAGCAGACTTCCGTCCCTTTCGAACCTCTGTGCCGTGGGTTCCAGATCCGGGAATTCCTCGACGAAGCCGGGCTGGTTTTCCCAATGAAGTGTAAAAGTTTTGTCACTGAGACAACCCGCGCGTGCGAGGGTCGCAGCACCGGTGCAGATGCCGCCGAGTTTGCCGCCAAACCGGGCGTGGCGGCGTATACCTCCCAAGACATCGTCCGACGCAGCCTGGATACCGTTGTTGCCGGAACAAACAAAAAGGTAGGTATCGGGGTTCAGATCGCTCAGGCTGCCATGCACATCAATATCGATGCCGGAGGATGACGAAACAGCCTTGCCGTTATCTGAGATGGCCAGCCATCCATAGAGTGGTTTTTGGGCAAGCTGGTTCGCGATACGCAATGGATCCAAAGCAGCGCTGAAAGCAAGCAAAGTGAATTGGGGCAACAGCAGGAATCCGAACCACCGGGTTTCCTGAGGGTCTTTGACAGGATAGCTGAACGCCCCAGATGGCACGAGATCCGGTCGATCCACAGTCTTGCTCTCGTTTTTGATCACACCTGCCCTCTTAGCTCGCTTTCTCCAACAGTATCGGGAACCAATCTGTCCGAAGGCGGGCCCGGCACATCGAATTTCCAAGACTTATTGACCAGGGAGGTTGCGTGCAGGACGCAATTACTCTGCGATGTCCTCAGCCCATAGTTCCGGCTCTTCATCGATAAACCTACGCATCAGAGCGATGCAATCCGGGTCATCTGCGACGATCACTTCAACGCCCTTCGAGCGCAAGAACTCTTCGTTGCCACCAAAGTTTTTGTTTTCACCGATCACCACGCGCGGGATACCGAACTGAATGATTGTCCCGGTGCACATCATGCATGGGCTAAGCGAGGTATAGAGCGTGGTGTCGCGATAAGTCTTCTGGCGGCCGGCCTTGCGCAATGCATCCATCTCGCCGTGGGCAATCGGGTCGCCTTTTTGCACCCGCTGATTGCGCCCCTGTGCTACAACCTCTCCACCGCGCGCCAGCACTGAACCTATCGGGCACCCGCCTTCGTCAAACCCGGCTTTGGCCTCCTCGTAAGCAATGCGCAGCAGGCGTGTGTCGTCAGCGTTCATGTGGTGTCCCCCAGGATTGGCCCGTCATAATAGGGCAGCCGCTCAACGCTTGGCGTCCAGATGCCGTCCTTCTGCAAATGGTCCATATGATCGGCAATTTCGTCAAGGGTGGCAAACCAGACGTCTTTGGTTTCCTGTGTTTTGGCAATCCATGCTTCGACCTGTTTCCAACGGGCCAATCGCCCGGTCAGGAATGGGTGGATGATCAGCATGAAGAAACCACCGGCGTCGTACTGCGCCTCGAACTCCTCCCAGAACCCGGCCAAGCCCTGAGACGGCCCGCGCACCGGCATCATGTACCCAATCTCGTCGTAATGTGCGAAAGGTGGCCAATCGTCGGTCCCCCAATGTACAGGCATTTCGTAGAGAGACCCGCCCTCGGTATCCAAACGATAGGGGATGTCGTCAGCCATCATTGAACTGTCATAGCGAATTCCGTGCTCGATCATCAGATCGACGACTTCGTGAGTGATATTGTAGACCGGTGCACGGTAGCCACGAGGCTTTTGCCCGCAAATGCGCAAATGCGCATCGAGCGTGCGCTCGAACCACTCGCGCTGCTCTCCTCGTGTCTTGATAGGATCCTCGTGCAAGTAGCCGTGATGCCCGATCTCATGGCCATCTTTCAGGATCGCCTCGGCCACATCCGGGTAGGTTTCAAGGCACCAGCCAGGGATGAAGAACGATTGTTTCAGCCCCAAACGACGATAGGTGTCGAGGATGCGGGGCAGTGCAACCAAAGGACCATAGCGGCCCATCGAGATGGGATAGAGCCGGTCATGGCTGTCCTCAGGCTTAGCGATATGGATCAGGCTGTCCGCATCCATGTCAAAGGTGATTGCCACGGCACATTTGGCGCCATTTGGCCAAGGAATGGGGTTTCGAAGCACCTCGGTCAGCTTTCGTTCAACACATGGGCGCTTTGGGTGTCCCAGGACAGCCAGATCTCATCGCCCGAATGCAGATCGAACTTGGACAATTCGCGTTCCTGCATCTGGACCTTGAACTCGTGGCCCTGCGCGTCTTCCAGAAACAGGGTGACCATGGAGCCGACAAATTCCTCAGAGATCAGCTTGCAATAGGCCTTGTTCCCACCGTCGGGTTCCTCGGTTGCGATGTGCACCAGATCGGCGGAGATCACGAAGCTGGCGTTGTGGTCTTCGACCAAATTCACCTCGTTCGTGGGCACGGTGAATTCACCAGAAGGTGTCGTGATCCGGGCCGTGCCGCCGTCAACAGATTTGACTTTGCCCGCCAGAATATTGTTGCGACCCACAAACTCGGCGACAAACTGGTTCGCAGGCGCACGATAGATTTCCTTGGGTGTGCCGATTTGGCCGATCTCGCCCTTGCCCATAATGATGACGCGGTCTGCCATGGCAAAGGCTTCGGATTGCGAGTGGGTCACATAGACGAATGTAATCCCCAACTCGCGCTGAAGGTCAGTGAGCACAGCCTGCATGCGGATGACCAAATGCGCATCCAGAGCTGACAGCGGTTCGTCCAGAAGCAGGATTTGTGGCTCCATCACCAGTGAACGGGCCAATGCGACGCGCTGCTTTTGACCACCTGACAAGGTCGAAATATGGCGGTTCTCAAATTCGAGAATTCCCATCTTGTCGAGCCATTTGAACGCACGCTCTTTGCGTTCCGCCTTGTCAACGCCGCGCATCTTGAGCCCAAATTCGACGTTCTCACGTGCCGTCAGAAAGGGAAACAGCGCGAGCGATTGCCACACCAGCGGTGTGTCGCGCTCATGCGGGGCGACATCATTCATTACCTGACCGTTCAGACGAATTTCGCCAATGCTCGGCGCCTCAAGGCCCGCGAGCATGCGCAAGGTTGTGGTTTTGCCGCAGCCAGACGGCCCCATGATCGCGAGGAACTCGCCCTCGCGGATTTCGAAATCCAGTTCCTTCACAGCAACAAAATTGCCGAAGTGCTTTTGTACTTTGTCAAATACAACCAGAGGTTTGGTCATGATTGGATGCCCTTTATTTGCCGGCTGGCGAAGAAGAGCTGCGCCAACACAACCAGCGTCATTGAGGTGAGGAATACGAAAGTGCCGATCGCGTTGACCTGCGGATCAATGTTGCCCTGCACGATTTCGAGAACGACCACGGGCAGCGTGCTGTTCAGGCCGGAGACGAACCACGAAACAGCAAACTCGTCGAACGATACGGCGGCGGTCAGGAAAAGGCTGGAAAATATCGCAGGCTTGCAGAAAGGAATGATCACATGACGCATGGTCTGCCATTCCGATCCACCCAGGTTCCAGGCTGCAGATTCCAGATCAGGGTCCATCTGGTTCAAGCGCAAACGGATGACGGCCATCGCAAAGGGCGCGGTCAGCACGCTATGCGCGATAATGATTGAGTAAAGCTGACCCGACATCCCGATCTTGGACAGCCACGCGAGCATTGCCAGCCACGCGAGCATTGCCAGCGCCATGATGATCAGCGGGATCGTTGGCGGCAGCAGGATCAGCGCAAGGTAGGGCCCCTTGAAGCGGAAGTTGTAGCGGAAATCGGAGTAGGCTGTGCAGAACCCGAGGAACGTCGCGATCACCGCGGTCGAACAGGACACGATCAGGCTGTTCCGCGCGGCTTTCCAGATGTCGGGATCGGCCAGCACCTTTGCATACCACTCGGTCGAGAACTCTCCGAGAGGGATCGTCGGGAAGCGTTGCGAGTTGAAGGAAAAGATCATGCTAAAAATGATCGGCGCAAAGACGAAGGCGAAGATCAGAACAACATAGATGCCAAGGATGAAGTTGAGGGACCGGCTCTGTTTCATTTCGCGCCTTTCCCCTTGCGGTAGGCCAAGGCGATGCCGGTGAAGGCGATGGCAAAGAGCGTGACCATCATCATGATCGCGACCACGGCGGCGCGGGGCCATTGCTGGCCGGATTTGGTGGTATCAAGGATCAAGATCGGCAGGGTCGGCTCCTGCGATCCGCCCAGATAGAAGGGGGCGACAAAGTCACCAAAGGACAGAATAAAGCAGAAGATCGCGGCGATAATCAGCCCGGTCTTGGACAGCGGAATGATCACTTGCCAGATCGTGCGCAGGGGCGAACAGCCCAGATTGCGCGCGGCCTCAATCAGGTTCTTGTCGATGTTCGCCATCGTGACGGTTTGCAGGATGACGACCAGAGGCAGCGTCAGGGTCATATAGCCCACCAGCGTGCCGAAGTTCGTGTTCAGCATCGTGTAGGGGCCCAGGCCGACATAACCCAGCATGGCATTGACCACGCCGCTTTCGGACAGGATCACGAACCATGAAAAGGTGCGTACCAGATAGCTGGTGAAAAACGGAATGATCAGCAGGAAAATCGCCCAGCGTCGGGTGCTTTCAGAAGCGCGGAAGGCCAGTGCAAAGGCAGCGGGAAAGGCGATGCACATCGCGCAGACAGTGGACAGCGTTGCGATGCCTATCGTGTACCAATAGCTGTCCCAGAAGAAGCCTCGCGTCAGCATCCGTGACCAGTTCACGAACTCGAACGCTTCGGTCATGCGGTAGTTCTTTACCAGGAAGAACGACATCGCGACCATGAACAGGACCGGCCCGACAAAGAAGATCAGCTGCCAGAAGATGATCGGCAGCCGCCAGGTCAGCGCATAAAGGTTTGGGCGTTGTTCAGGATTGGATGACATGGGACTTTCGCGTGTCTGGGAAAATGGGGCGGCCACAGGGCCGCCCGCTTTGGTGTCTTTAGGCCGTCAGATCAGGCGCTCTTGTACTCGGACCAGAAGTCGTTCCAGTCCTCCAGCGTCTGCTGCTGGGGGATGTCGCGGTAGTGAATCCGGCCTTCCTTGATCAGCGTGATCGGATCCTGCGAATCACCATCAATCTGATGCGAACGCTTGGCTTCCGCCATATCTGCCTCGACCAGGGCCGCGCGGCCCGCTTTGGTGACGCAGAAACCAGGGTAGGCTGCCATCTGAGCAGACTTCACCTGACCAGCAGGAGACATCATGTACTGGATGAACTTCTTGGCTTCATCCGCTTTTTCGCTGCCCTTGCCGATGGAATAGCTTTCGGTGAACTGGATGCCGCCCTCCTTCGGGATCACGGAGGCCACGGGCGCGCCGTCTTTTTCCAGAACGCCGGTGATCCAGTCGCCGATGCCGCACATCGCCTGCATCTCACCGTTCTTGAGGCCGTTGAACGTGCCGCCATAGTCAAAGAAGCCGCCAACCTGTTTGCGCAGGCTCATCGTGGTTTCTTGCACCTTCGCCCATTGGTCGTCGTTCAGGTCCCAAAGGCCTGCGCCGTTGCCGTCATAAAGGCTCATCATGCCCAGCGTGGGCAGATGCCAGTCGAAATGGCCCACTTTGCCTTCAAGTTCTGGCTTCCAGAAGCAGGCATAGCTTTGGGCTTCTTCCTCGGTCACGGAATTCTTGTTGTAGGACACGCCCAGATGGCCACCGCGCAGGATCATGGAGTACATCTTGCCGTCTGCCCAGTGGCCGGGGAACTGCGAGAAGTCTTCATGCAGCATGTCATCCAGCGGATAATCTGCCGCGTTCATTTCTTCGATGTAGCCAGCTGCGTTCAATTGCTGCACAAATTCAGCGTCCGACAGGATCAGATCGTAGGTACCAGGAGGCGATTGCGCGATCAGTGCCAGCATGTTGTCGCCACCAGCGTAGTACTTTGGCACGAACTTCACATTGTTGGCTTCTTCGTATTCGGCAACAACGTCTGGCTCACCATGACCGTACCAGGCGAGCATGTTGATCTCAGTCGTCGCAGCCCAAGCGCGGCTGACAAAAGGTGTTGTCAAAACGGCTGCACCGCCGGCTTTCAGAAGCTGGCGGCGGTTCAAGCCAAATAGTGATGAAGTTACGGTCGGTCTGTACATTTGTGTCTCCCATTTGGTCGCTCTTTCCCAGCAAAAGAGCATTTGATTTTTCGCTGAACCATAGTGTTCAGTCCGATTTTTTTTAAATGGTATGGTAAAACAGGACTTTTGGGAAATTTATCGTTGATATGCTCATATAATGAGCGGTTATGCATCAACGGCACTCGAAGAACGCTGCTCCAAGGTGTTGATCATGGCATCCATGGCAGCGTATCCGCCTGCGCCCAACTGAGCCTGTCGTGCGAAAAGCCCGATGTGCAAAGGGGCGAGAACCGGCAGGCCGTCTTGTTCAGAGAACGTGCGCATACCGCTTTGGACCGTCGGAGCGGTGAGGCAAGAAAGGCCAAGGCCATCCTGGACCGCACGTTGAACGCCGCCAATGCCGGGGCTGGAGTAGGCTATGCGCCAACTCTTTCCTGCCAACTTCAAAGCAGTGGCCATGCGATCGCGGTAAACACAGCCATAGGGATGAGCGACGAGAGGGATATCGGTGTTTTCCGGGATTTCGAATGCGTTGGCACCAACCCATGTTGGTTGTTCCTTCCAGTTGCGGAACAAAAACTGTTGGTCGTCACCGTCAAACAGCGCCACGGCGATGTCGATTTCGTTGCTGCGCATTGCCATCAGCAGATGCTTTGAAAGGTCACATCGAATTTCGATCTGTGTATCCGGGAATTGTCGGACGACATCTGTCAGGCAGGCTTGCAGGGTGTTTACTGCATAGTCCACAGGCAACCCGACCCGCAATCTTGCAGCAGGATCACGTTGCTCAAATTCTGCCATCGCCAGATCGTTCAGGCGGAGGATCTGACGCGCATGTATTGCCAGGGCCTCACCCCGTTCCGTCAGCGAGATCTCTTTGCCTTTCCGCGCAATAAGCGGATAGCCAACAGCTTCTTCCAAGCGCTTCACTTGAAGGCTGATCGCCGGTTGTGTCCGGCCGAGTATCTCGGCCGCGCGCGTGAAGCTTGCCACTTCAATCACGGTGATGAAGGCTCTCAGGAGCTCTGTTGAAAGGTTGACCGCGCCCATACAAAAACATTAGTGCTAAAAATTAGGCGCGGGCAACGATAAATTTGCTTTATGTAATCCGCTTGGTCACCCTCTATTCGAACAACACGCTGACAGACTCTCCATTGGCGATACGCGTGATGGCCTTGGCGAACATCGGCGAAATTGAAATCTCGCGGATTTTCGATGATGCAGTGACCGCGTCGGTTGCGCCAATTGTGTCGGTGATAACCAAGGACGATAGATCAGAAGCGTTGATCCTGTCGACTGCTTTGCCGGATAAAACACCATGGGTGATATAGGCAGAAACCTCTGCGGCTCCGCTTTCCAAAAGGGCCGTTGCAGCACTACAAAGTGTACCGCCAGAGTCGATGATGTCGTCGACCAACATACATGACTTGCCTGAAACGTCCCCGATGATGTTCATCACCTCAGACGAGCCGGGCTTGTCGCGGCGCTTGTCCACGATTGCCAGGCCAGTCGAGAGACGTTTCGCCAAGGCGCGGGCGCGCACTACGCCCCCCACGTCTGGTGAGACGACCATCACATTGTCTCGGTCCTTCTGCTTTTCGATATCCCGGACGATTTCCGGCACCGCATAAAGATTGTCCGTAGGGATGTCGAAAAATCCCTGAATTTGCCCTGCGTGCAGATCCATTGTCAGAACCCGATGTGCACCCGCCTGAGTTATCATATTCGCAACCAGCTTCGCTGTGATCGGCGTTCTGGGTGCTGATTTGCGATCCTGTCGTGCGTAGCCAAAATAAGGGATCACAGCGGTGATGCGCCCGGCGGAGGATCGGCGCAGCGCGTCGATAAGCACCAGCAGTTCCATCAGGTTGTCGTTGGCGGGATAGGAGGTGGATTGAATGACATAGACATCATCTCCCCGCACGTTTTCCTGTATTTCAACAAAGACTTCTTCATCAGCAAACCGGCGCACATTGCACTCTGCCAGAGGGACACGCATATGCGCGGAAATCGCTTCGGCAAGCGGACGGTTACTATTTCCACAGATCAATTTCATCTGTCGAGCCCCTCGTGAGTGAGTGTGTGATGATGTGCGCCAGAGAAGTCCCCTAAATTGGGAACGCCATCTCGGGTTTGTAAGTCTTGAAGCTTTCAAGATATTGCGCGTTTGCCTGACGCTGCCATTCGGTGCCGGGCTGGATCGCGGTGACGACCTTGTATTTTTCCCGGTAGGACTTTGTGTTGTCATTCTCTTCCATGACAATCGCCACCATGCCTGCAACCGTGCCCTTTTGCTGCTCAACCAGCTGGACAGCACCATGCATCGTGCCGCCCGTTTCGACCCACTGATCCACCAACAACACCCGCGTTCCCGGTGCAAAGGCCGGCAGGCGCATTTCCATCGACTGGGTTTGACCCGAGTAGTTGGTCATAGACGCGCTGTCTGTGTCCACGCAGAGCTTTCCGGGTTTGCGAATGGGCAGAAATCCTTTTCCGATACGGGCCGCAATGCCCGCCGCTAAGACGAAGCCCATCGCATCGAGGCCAGCGATGACGTCAATCTCATCGGCATCTAGATCGGCAACAAGGTCGTCAAGCAAATCATGATACGCTTTGCCATTGATGTAGATCGAAGTCGGATCGAGCCATGCAAACTTGTCGCCTTTGGTGTTCGGTGCCATCAGCGAAAAGTACCAACGATCGTATCTGGGTCCTTTGTCTTGAGCCATCTTTTCTCTCCCTTATGTCTGTGTGAGGTCCATGAGCCGCTTCAGGCGCTCAGGATCGATATTGTAGAAATCGCCGTCATGGTTGATGCCGGTCGCGACCATGAAAAGGTCTACCGCATCTGCGTATTGTGCTGCGTTTTCAGGTGTGATGCCGGATGCAAGGCCAAGCGCAGTGTCGCCGCAATGCTCGCGGAATGTGTCGATCTTGCTCACGTCGGCTGCATGACCGGTCGCCACGCCGGAGGTTACAACGACGTCCATGTAATTCGTCGCGATGCGCGCGCTTTTGCCATACTGTGCTGGATCGACGTCTCGCTGCTTTTTGAACGCGGTGCCGCCGATATAGAGCCCGGTCCAACCGCTGGAGTCGCGGATTGCGTCGATCTCATCTGCTTCGGGCTGATCATGCTCCGCGCGGCGTTCATCCATACGTGCGTCGTCGGCCCAGTAGCCATCGACCTTGCACCCATTTTTTTGCAGTTCCCCGAGAATGGGGAAGGCGTATTTGCCGGTCACGGCGAGGAAATTTACGCCAAGCCAGATATCGGGGAACGCCTGCCGCATCTCCTTGATGATTGGGACCAGCTTCTCCTTCTCGAAGTCATGGTTGATCAGAAAAACGCCCGAGCAACCGCCAGCAACCGCTGTTTTGATGTTTTGCTCTGCCTGTTCGCTGTCAAGGACATGAATTACAGGAAGGATAACTGGACCAGTTGCGCCAAAATTCTGTTTAAAGTCGTTTCGATCCATCTCAATTCTCAATCTCGGTTGTTGCTGGGACGCTACCATTGGCAGTGGGATTTAGAAAATTTATTGTGCTTATTCGTTCATATGATTTGGAAATGAAGAAAGTGAATTGCTAAGAGACCGCCGGCGGTCCTGCAAACCAAGGAATATCAAACTGGACCACGCAAGGGGGCTGATCGCCAGAACGTCTTAGTGAAGGTGCGCGTTTGGTTCATTCCAATGTGCTGAGAGTTGTCTATGCTCCTTTGTGCATGGTCCCTCGCCGACGCAATGCAAGTGTCTATACATAATCCATGAAAGCCCCTGCCAATGGCATCGTTCGACCCCTCTAGTCCTGATGGTACGAACCGCAGTCTTGAGATTGCTATTTCCGCTGACGGTACACCTAAAATGAACCACACCTACACGATCGACGCGCGATGCGGTGTGGCGGTGCGTGTCCGCGCAGGGCAGCAGCTGGCAGTAATAAACCCCAGCGGCCATCAAGTGTGCGATTTCTGGGTATTTGCAGCAGATGATGTGGGCGAGTATTCTTCGATGGAGCATTTGCACACCGCGTTAGGCTCGATCTTCCCTAAAGTAGGTGACGGTGTGACCTCCAACCTGCGTCGCCCATTGATGACAATCATGGAAGACACATCGGTTGGTGTGCACGACACGATCATTGCGTGCTGCGATCATGCCCGGTACCAGCAATTGGGCTGCACGGTATATCACGATAATTGTGCTGATAATCTTCGACAGGCGCTGATGGCCATCGGCCTCAAAGCGCCTGCTATTCCCGCCCCTTTCAATCTTTGGATGAACGTACCTGTGAAGGCTGACGGAAGCACCAGTTTCGCGCCGCCAGTGTCAAAGCCGGGTGATCAAATGGCCTTTCGCGCCGATATGGACGTCATCGCCGTGATGTCGGCTTGCCCTCAAGATGTCACGCCGGTCAACGGCGTGGGTGTCGCGCCAGACATTCTGGAGTTCTACGTCACAGGCACCTAACGCATCCGACCAATTCAAAAGGAGTTGATTAATGCCGTCGCTGAAGTTGCGCTGTCATTGTGTCAAGAGCTTACGGCGATAGATCTCAGCTCCGATGGCGCTTGCATAGCTGGAAAAGGCGACGCTTAGAGGTTGCTCGCGCAAGGTTCAGCACTTGGAACGATGGGCTCACCTCGGTCATGCAGCAGTGTAGCAGACTCCTGGCGCTTGACGCATTCTGAATGTCCGCTCTGGCGGCTTGGGCCGCAACGCAGCGATGGCTGTGCTGCAAGAGCGAATGAATGCTGCGCCAGCAACATGGCTAAACATCAATGTCGGCAAAGTCCGCGTAGCAGACCTTAATGCAGAACGCAGCGAACGTCCGCCCCTAAACACACACTTTCGTAGACTTGTTGGTACGCCCTGCCGTAGTGTTGCTGTGAGGAGCAGGACATGCGGCAGCTGCGGGATGACACACATCTGATACTGGACGGCGAGGTGCGGGTGTATCGCCGTGAGCGTAGCAAGCGTTGGCAGGCTGCCTTTGTGATTGATGGGCACACAATCCGCATCAGCACTGGCAAGCGCGATTTGGCTGAGGCCAAGGAGTATGCGCGGGATACGTTTCTTGAGTACAAGTTCCGCCACAAGAATGACCTCCCCGTTGTTACCAAGAAGTTCTCTGATGTTGCTAAGCTGGCGATTGCCGATATGCGCAAACAGCTGGATGCAGGTTTAGGGCGCAAGGTATTTGCAGACTACATCGTGTGTATTGAGCGCTACCTTATCCCGTTCTTTGGCGCACAGTATGTGACCACCATTGATTATGAGAAGGTGCAGCAGTTTTGCGAGTGGCGACGGGCTAAGATGGGTCGTGAGCCTAAGGCCTCAACGCTGAACACTCACAACTCAGCAATGAACCGTGTGTTTGAAGAAGCAGTAGCGCGGGGCTTTATCGCGCACAAGAATGTACCACTGCTGGTGAACCGTGGTGAGAAGAGCGAACGACGTCCTGACTTTACCCGTGAGGAGTACGCTACACTTATCCGCAAGCTGCCCAGCTGGATTGATACTGGCAAAGCAGGCAAACCCACAGACATGCGGCACCTTATGCGTGACTACGTGTTGATCATGGCCAATACGGGCATGCGCCACGGCACAGAGGCGCTAAACCTCAAGTGGAAGCATGTGACGCTGTTTGAAGAAAAGGATCTGCAGTATTTGGAGATGAGCGTGACTGGCAAGACTGGTCGCAGGGATATCATCTGCAGGTCAGGCACGATCAACTATCTCAAGCGCATACACGAGCGGTCAGAGGATCTTAGGCACATCCCTTTTGAAGACCTGCTCAAGCAACGCATTGATCTGCCCGTGTTCAGACTGCCTGATGGTACTGTCTCAAAAAACATCCACCAGACCTTCCGCAAGTTCCTAACAGACACAGGGCTGATCACATGTCTGCGTACGGGGCAGAACCGCACGCTGTACAGTCTGCGCCACACCTATGCGACCTTTGCCCTACTAAATGACGGAATGGATATCCACGCGTTGGCTGTGCAGATGGGCACCAGTATTGGCATGATTGAGCGGCATTACAGTCACCTCACGCCGCGCCTCAAGAAGGACATGCTCACGGGCAGAAGGTATGAGCTGAGTAGCGATGAGTTTGTGGACCAGCAAGACACTAGCAATTGATAGAAAGCTGCATCTTTGGCGGATACCGGACGTTCTCTGCAGATGCACGCTGATCGAGTCAGTTTCGAGGAAGCCGACATTCAGATTGAATTGAAACCGGTTAGATTGCTGCAACACCGCATGACCGCTGAGAGCCCAGAGTGACTGATGCTGCAGCTCGTGCGAGCGTCTGCTTTGCCTTGTTGACGGGCCAGATTTATTTCGGCTGACCGATATTGCTGCAAGCCAAATCTTACTTGACGGACGTTACGTCTGAGATCGCTATGATCAGCTTCGTGATGTCATCCGCTCCCAATCGAGCAACGTTCACGCGCCCGCCCTTCACGACATGGATGCCGTGATCGCGGGTCAGGGCTTCCTCTTGTGCGTCGGTCAACGGCAACAGTGAGAACATGCCAGATTGCTTCGCGATGTAGGCGAGCTGATTAGTGCCAAGGAGGTCGCGCTCGGTCTCGACAATCCGTTGGCGCACCTCCGCGACGCGTGTCCGCATCCGATCCAGGTCACCCAGCCAAAGCCTCTTGAGGCTGTCGTCTTGCAAGATCGTGCGCACCACCGATGGGCCATGATCCGGCGCATGAGATGCGCCAGATCGGACGATTGCGGACACGGCTCGGTGTATTCGGTCCCGGTCGCCCGCGCGCGTTTTCACAAACAGCGCCCCTGCCCGGTCGCGGTAAATACCGAATGATTTGGAAAGGGTGACGCAGACGATGCATTCGGGAAACCGCACTGCGATTTTGCGGGCCATGGTGCAATCGGCGTCCCAGCTTCGGGCGAAGCCCAGATAGGCGAGGTCGATCCAAGGGACGATCCCGCGATCCTCAAGTAGATCGAGAAGTGCCTCGAACTGATCCGGCGTCATGTCGGCACCAGTGGGATTGTGACAGACACCCTGCATCAAGAAGACATCGCCGGGTTGGGCTGCATTCAACCCCTCAAGCATCTGATCGAACACGATCTCGCGCCGGATGGGATCGTAATAGGGTACGGATTTGAAAAGTGCGCCCGCCGCAGTCAGGATCGGGACATAGTTGCCATAGGTCGGCGTTTGTAGCCAGATGGTTGGCCGGGTGGGCATTTGTGCAAGAAGATCGGCCATGACACGCAGAGCCACCGCCCCACCCGAGGTTTGCGCGGCCACGAAGCTGTCGTCATAGAGGTCGGGCCCGAGAATTTCTTGACCCAACACACGGCAGTACTCTGCGTCCCCCGTCAGGGCGAGGTAGGACTTGCTGGTTTGCGTGTCGACCAGCCGCTGTTCGGCTAGCTTCACTGCCTTGATTACCGGCGTTTGCCCGATTTCGTCCTGGTAGATTCCCACCGTCAGATTGAGCTTGTCGAAACGCGGGTCCTGCGCAAAGTATTCCGCTCCGATCATGATGGGATCGACGGGATATTCCTCAACCTGTTCAAACATCCTGCGTCAGCCCTTGTCCAATATACCTGTCGTTACCAGCGTCTCGAAGTATTCAACCTTCAAGTCAAAGGATTTCAGAAGCTTCTGGGTGCTCGGCTTGACCACTGCGTCGTCGAATGCCCCCTGTTCAAAATGCCCGGCTGAAGCAAGGTCAGACCAAAGGCTGGTCACGACCAGTTCGTAATCGGTTCCATTCACTTTGACGGCAAGAGACGCGCCAAGATGACCGGGCAATACAGCCATCTCTTTGAAGGTCGTGCGTTCCAAATGGTCCGCATATTGCTGAAGCACCACTTGAGAGCCTGCAACGGCCCGCCACCATCGAATGATCATGTTCTATCTATCCTTTCCCCAATTCGATGGCCCGGTCGCGGCAGGCGGTCATTGCCTTGGCGATCACGTCCCCAAAGCCGTTCTCTTGCATCGACACAATGGCCGCATGGGTTGTCCCATTGGGCGATGTGACACGGGCTCGGAGAACCTCTGGCGCATCTCCCTTGGTGGCCATGGTGGCAGCACCAAGCGCCGTTTGCAGGGTCAGCGCCTTGGCATCCGCCGGGCGCAGACCCAATGCGGTGCCGGCCCGGATCATTTCTTCGAGCATCAGAAAATAATAGGCGGGACCACTGCCTGATACAGCCGTGACAACATCCAGAAGGTCTTCACGTTCGACGGTGACGCAAATGCCGAAGGCCTCGATGATGGCTTTGGCCGCTGCGCACTGTGCTTCGGTCGTGTGGTCGTTGACGTAAAGCCCCGTCGCCCCTAGCCCCAACAAGGCGGGCGTGTTGGGCATGGTACGGGCGATGGCCACCGGACCAAAGAACCCTTCGAGCGATGCAATCGTAACCCCGGCGGCAATGCTGAGGATCAGTTTGCCAGACAGGTCTGCGTCCATCTGTTGTGCCACAGCCGCAATGACCTGAGGTTTGACGGCCAACACGATGATGTGAGCGGCAGCGGCTTTGGCCACGTCGTCAGTTGTGTGAACACCGTGCTGTTCTGCCAGCCGGTCCCGCTGATCCGCGTTCGGGTCGACAACCGTGATCCGTGAGGGCGTCCAGCCGCTGGAAATCAGCCCTCCGATAATGGCCGACGCCATGTTGCCGCCGCCGATGAATGCTATCTTGTCCATGGTTCAGAAGCTCGTGATGACCGTTGCGCCGATTGACTGGAACTTGTCCATGTTCATCAGGGCCTCGGGGGCGGCGTCGATGCCGATCTTGTCACCGACCAGCCGGGCTGGGTCCAGCTTGCCGCTTTCGACCATATCGAGCATTGCGCCATAGCGATGGGCCTGCATCCCGTGCGAGCCGAGCAATTCGATCTCTTGACCGACAATCTTGGGCATTGGCACAGCAGGAGCCGCGTGATCACCCAGCATCAGACCAACCTGGATGTGCTTGCCCCGTGGCCGCAGGCAGAGGATCGAGTTGGTCATTGTGGCGGGATGGCCAAGCGCGTCAAGCGAGACATGCGCACCGCCCTTGGTGATCTCCTTAATCGCCTCGACCACGTCGCCCTTGCCGTCAATGGCTGCGACAGCGCCAAGCTCCTTGGCCAGAGCCAGTTTCGCCGGGTCGAGATCGACC